>Ga0163179_10000212_pt1 | contig 40891 bp, 24 predicted proteins | sample AtlANTMetagenome_FD_109643 | JGI IMG/M metagenome (GOLD analysis project Ga0163179, IMG submission 109643) | Marine eukaryotic phytoplankton communities from the Atlantic Ocean - Atlantic ANT 2 Metagenome | ecosystem: Environmental > Aquatic > Marine > Oceanic | place: North Atlantic Ocean... | reverse complement strand
TTGGGATTACCAAGATATATGTTTTCAGACAAATGTTTGCCTCCATTCCCATATATCATCATTAGTTTCTTCGGTGAGAATCATTGATCGCCCATCTTTATCAATGTTTAAATCTCGTGGATAACCACCCTGACGATTACCACTTATAATTTCAACATAAGTTCCACTAATCCCAGTATTTATTTGCCAAGGAGTTGTTAGTTTATAGTGTCTAATATAATCACCGTCTGATGTGGCTACATACATATCTTTTCCATTTGGCATAATTCCTACGCCTCTAGGGGCATTCATAACAGCTAGGTATCCTACGTAATCTATACTATGAGAATTTACAAAATAAGCTGGAAATTCTGATCTTACTGTATACTGACGAATTCTATCATCACTAGCATCACAAATATATAAATGTCTACCATCAGAACTCCAATGCATAGAGTCAAAATCACCATTACCTTCTGTATCCATTGTATGCCACCCATTTTCAGAAGTATATAAATCTCCTGGAGTTAACATTTCTGCTCTATACACTCCCTTTCTATTTGTAGCACCAGACTCAGCATCTAAAATGAATAGGTAATCATCACCATTAGGTCCAGCAAAACAACATCCCCGAAGATAATACATCTTTTGTGGTAATTGAGTAGAAGAGTAGTAGCCACTATAAGAATTATCTCCAAAAGTCTTAGAACTCCAATCATATCCTGTCGCAAAGTTTAACCAATATACTCTATCATTAGTAGCTACAGCAGCTAATTGTGTTCCATCAGAATTCCAAGAAACTCCCGTAAAATCGCTACTACTGCTGACCTGTGAACTACCCACCAAAGTCTTAGTACCTGTAACATCCCAAGCAGTACTAAATTCATAAACTCCAACATATCCAGATGAATTTCCAAATGCATATTTTGTACCATCAGGTGAAAAAGCAAATCCATAATGTTCAGAACTCTTAACCCATGCACCATAATAAGTGCAATTACTCAAACTAATATCCCATGCAGTTGTCAAATCAATCCTATGGAGATCATCATTACCAGTACCAGTTATGAAAAGTTTAGACCCATCAGGAGAAAAAAATAAATCTCTTGGAACTGTCTCAATATTACCAGAACTTCCATCCATACTTGAAGAATTGAAAGCAAGTTCAACAGGACTTGATTTTGTTGTGGGATCCCAAGGAGTAGTCATTGTCCATTGCATTACCCTATCATCATCATAATCTATTAAATAAAATTTAGTTCCATCAGGTTTTATGAATAGTCCTTCATTATCCGTACCATAACCAGTTCCAGTACCATAAACATTAGTACTTTTAGCATCACCAGAAAACCTAGCAACTTGATACCAATTAGTATCACTAGGTAATCCAGTTTGATATGCTAAGTAAAATGGATATTTAGTCTTTAATTGAAATAAGTCATCATAATTGGTTGATCCAAAAGTACAATATGTCCCATCAGCACTCCAAACAAATGAAAAAGAACTAAATGCTCGACTTCCTGAGTCGAAATTAATTTCATACAAATACGTTTTAGTACTCAAATCGTAAGGAACCTCTAATTTCCAATGTTGTACTTTATCGTAATTAGACACATAAAAATGGTTACCATCAGAACTTATAACTGCACATTTTGGTTCAGTCTCACCTCCAGCCGTCATGGGATTAACTACCTTAGTGACCAACTCCCAAGAACCAATACTCCTCATAGCATTATATTGCATCGTTCTTGAATTATGATCAACCATTCCAATAGGAGTATGTTGTGGTAAAAAACCCCAATTCATACTACTAGCAGTAAGAGATGAACTCTGAGTTCCTATTCCAATTACTCCTCTTTTTCCTATCATTATACTATTTCCTCATATCCAACAGCAATATCTATATCATTTGCAACTGATACTTGAACTTCGATTCTATGCCCCTCTTCCAAATAAAAATAAGTTTCTTTTGATGATACAATTTGAGTTGTTTGATTTAAAACTGTAAAATTTTTCGCAATATATGAAGTGCTTCCTGCACCAATAGTATTTGCAATAGATACATTTAGAATAGCATCACTTGCTGCATCTATATTAGCAGCAAAAATACTATTAACTTTATAAACTTTATTGCTATCTTGCAAATTCGTCAATACAAATACTTTATCAGTCGTACTAATAGTTTGGAATGCTGTCTTTCCAGTAATAGTTGTTGGACTTTTTAAATTAGGTGCAGTCATTATTATCCTCCTGTATGGTTATTTATTAGAAAATCATGGACATCATTACTGAACTTGCCTCAGAACCGCCACCAGATGAAACAGTAACAGTAGCAATACCAGCAGATGGATTTGTAAAAGTAACTGCTATTCCAGTTCCAGCAAAATTGAGAGTACTTACACTATTTGCAGTTCCTACTATTATATCATCTTTTCTTATAGTTAATCCAGCAATAGCATTTGCAGGTGCAGCAGCTTCCCAAGTAGGTGCATTACCAGATCCATTTGATTGAAGAACTTGTCCTGCGGTACCAGTTGAAAAGGCTTCAGTAGCATTATTTCCAGTTTGTATTACTAATTGTTGTGTTGCATTGAATGATAAATCAGTTGCAGTAGAAGCGTTACCATTTATAGTACCACTAATAGTTCCACTAATATCTCCAGTAATAGTGACACCCGAAGAAGTAGTTTTTAATCTTTCTGTTCCTTGATGATATAATGTTATTGATCCATCACTTACCTTTGCAGCAGTTGTTCCAATACCAGTTGTTATGAATAAATCTCCAGTTCCTTCTTCATTTATATAACTTTGACTACCGCTATGGAATATTTGTAAATCACTAGTTCCATCACCAGCAGTTCCAAATACTGCTTTAGCACCATCATTAAATTTTAAAATTGATGCTGATTTATCCCACATCAAATTATAGGATGAACCTTGAAATATTACATCATTAGCAAATGCTCCAGACGCTCCAGTAAAATCAAGAGCTGTTGCACTCATAATTCCAAGAACTTGAACTCCTGCATTAGTAGTTTTTAGCTTTAAATCTCCATGATAATAAAGATCCGTTTTACCAGGCGTTGAATCTCCAGCTGTTGCTATCCCTAGACTACTTATTCCAGCAACTATTAAATTGGCAGTTGAACCACCACCATCGGTAGTTAATACATCAGTTAAATTTGCTCCACTAATAGCAGGTAAAGTGCTAGGAAATCTATCATCTGGTATGGTTCCTGAAGATAAATTATCTGCATTTAAAGAACTTAGATCAATAGTCTTATAAGTTTGATCTCCTGAAAGGAATGTCGTACTATCTGCTGTTCCAGTTCCTAGTCTTGCAGTGGGAACAGTTCCAGTATTACTTGACTGTCCTAAATTAAGATTAGTTACATTTGCACCATTTCCTGTAAATGAACTAGCAGTAACAATTCCAATAAATGTAGCATCACCATCTGTAGTAACTGTTGCAACTCCAGCAGTTATAGGTCCAATATGAATACCACTTCTAGCAGTAACCATTCCAACAGAATCAACACTAGTTACATCTTCATAAGTTAATGTTTGTCCTACAGAAATATTATTGGCAGTTATTTGATCTACAACAATGCTTGGACTACCAGTAAGTCCTTGAGAAATTGTCGATATACCAGCAGTACCAGCATAGGTTGATATGCCAGCATCAGTAGCATAGGTAGCAATACCAGCACTACCAGAATAAGTTGATATTCCTGCTGTAGTTGCATATCCTGCTGTAGTTGCAGTATTTGCAAGAAGAGCAGTTGATGCTATTCCAACTATTGAAGTTGCTGTTATAATACCAACATTTAAATTTTTAGTAGTTGAATTTCCTCTTCCTAATACCTCATCTAAGGTTGATGTTTCTGCTGTAAGATATGATAAATTATTAATCGAACCATCAGCCATCAAAAATTGACTATTAGTTCCACCTTCTTTTTTGAATGTGGTTGCAGTAATAATTCCAGCAATATTAGCATTACCTTCTATCCATAAAGGTGTTTTTGCGTTATTTGTTCCAATACCAACCCTACCAACTACTTGTAAAGCCGTCTTTAATTCACTATAATTGGGTAGACCAATTACAATATCTTTAAATCTATTGCTAGTATATCTTGCCATTTTAATTTAATGTCTCCAGGACACTTCCTATAAATTTAACATCAGTAGCATTATCAGCTTTCAATACCATAACATCACCAGATTCCAAAACAAGTTTACCTGAAAGAAGATTTGCAGAATCACTTGATGCTATTGGATAATCCTTTAATATCTCTGTAACTACGTCACTACCATCAACGGATCTTTTATGTGAGAATGATACTGTACGAGTTGCTGCACCAACATTGGTTGCAGATGCCAAAAGTACAACACCAGAATAACCAACTGGAGCTGTATAAATTCCAACTGCACTTGTAGGTGCAATATGGGTAATAGTTTTGAATACATTAAGTGCTAATGCCATTTTCTTAATCTCCTCCTAGTGCTAAAATAAATGGTGTCATTGTTGAAAATAAACTCTTACTATAAGAATCTCCAGAAACGGTTCCAGTTTGTTGATTAATAACAACACCATCTCCAATTCTAAAATTACCAGTTTGGTCGGTACTTGTAAATATTGTCAATCCACCATTCTTATCGTATATTTCATTCTCCTGAATTGCAACACCACCTCGTGAAGGTAATGCATCGACCAATTCTACTCCAGATCCAATATATTGGAATGAATGACTTGATGCAAGTATTCTACTTTGTTTAAAGAATGGAACAGTTGAACCAATGCCAACAGCATAAGGAACATTTTCACTAATTGTAATTGTACTAATTCCAGCAGTAATGGGTGTTGATTCCGTTATAACGTAATAATCAGGTTTAGTTGTTAATGATGCAGTTGCACTACCAGAAACGGTAATAGAAGGTACTGATGTGTAACCTCTTCCACTTGAAACAATATTTATTTTAGTAAGTATTCCATTCGTAATCTCTGAATTTGCTGTTGCTTTTATACCCCAAGATTCTGATGGTGCATCAATAGTAACTGTTGGTGCGCTGGTATATCCACTTCCACCATTCGTTATAGTTATTGTATCTACTGATTTATATAATGTGTCAAAATAAACAACTTGTCCATCAAATGGTCTTATTACATCTATCTTTGCATTTCCACCAGAATCATAAGTATGTGCATATTTTGATACACCCACATTAGTGGTAAAAGATGTTGCGTTAGGAACAGATTTTACTTCAAATACATATCCAACATTACCATCAGGATAAACTTTATTTTGTAAAGGAACTTGACCAACATTAATTGTAAATGCTGTTGATGATGTTACAGTAACAGCAGTAGTTACACCTGCAATTGGATCCGATGTACGAGGATAAGGGTGAATTGTTTGATGATTATCTGCATCACAAGTGAATTTTATTGATTCATTATCAAGAGTAATTGTATCATTTGTTGACATTCCATGAGCAGAATCAAATGTTAATGTGAGAACACCTGTTGAAGGAACATAAGTTGCTCCACTTGGAGTCTTTTGATTACCAAATTGTGCGCCACCAGTAACATTAACTGCATTTGGTTCTGCCGATGAAAATATATGAGTTCCACTACCATAATTGCAACTAAGTGTCATACTAGAAAGAGTTACCCCCATCCCAACCTCAAATCCATGAGCACCACTAGTTGTTACTGTAGCAAGACCAGAAACATTATCATAAACAAAATTACTTATATTTTTAGTAGGAGTATCTAAATTTATCGCAAAAGTAGAAGAATTTGCTGCAGCTGCAGTAGATATAATTCCTGTATATTTTCTTAAACTCACACCATCAGAAACCATTCCATAATTACCGAAAGATGAGTTAGAGTTTGTTACATCACATTGTCCACCACTAATACAGGTAATACCAGTATCAAGATTCATAGTGAACATTGAAACTATCTGTGCGTAACCCTCATTACTAACTGAAACTCCTATACCATTTGAATTGTATTGAGTATATGAGTCAGTAACCATACCTTTAAATGGTCCTACTGATTTACTACCATCAACTTTCATACCAATACTATTCACAATTCTATTGGTACAAAATCTAATGTATGGTGATTGTGGATTATATTCTATCTTATCTGGATTAAATGCAACAGCAGCAATCCCTTCATTTACTGTTCCAGAAAAAGTTAATTCCTGCAACATAACTCCTGGTGCTACATGAAATAAATCTTTATCTGCATTTTGAGGGGAAATAGTTACTTCTCTCAAACTATCTCCAACTATACTAACTTGTTTTGGAACAACAATTGGATTATTTTCTACATAAACTCCAGCACTAACTTTAATAACAGATGAGTCTGTTGCAATTCCAACTGCTCCTTTGATCGTTGCTTTTGCTGTACTAATTTTAAGTCCGTTATTTGAATCGTTTCCGTCTTTTGTGACATAAATTATATTTGTAACTTGACCACCAATACCAGTAAGATTAGATCCATCACCATAATATGATGTTGCCGTAACTATACCAGCATTAGATATATTCCTACTATCATCTATGATAGTATTTCCAGATATTTTAATTGCCATTTACCGTCTTCGTGTATCCACTGGGTAATTTTAATTATTTAGTTGTTCTTTAAGTTCGTCTATTTGCTTCTGTTGATTCTTTACACATTCAATAAGAAGTCCAACTAATCCATTATAATTTACAGTTTTGGGATCACTACCATTTACTAATTCAGGGATGACTTCTTGTAGTTGATCTGCAACAACACCAAGAGATGGTCTATTATCTTTTTTCCAATTAAAAGACACACCCTCAATTTTCATTACCTTTTTTATAGGATCTTCAATTTGTTTTATATTTTTCTTTAATTTAATATCAGAAGTTGAATCAAAATCAATAGCAGTTAGAATTCCAGTATATTTTGCACCACCACCAGAAGCAACAACTTGCACATCACCAGAAGAAATTGAACCGCTATCTGGATTAAAAGTTATTGATGCTGTACCAATAGAAACTATTCCCGTAATTCTTGCATTACCATCAACTATTAGTTTGTTTCCAGGAAAATTACCAGATTCTATAACTGATGTACCAATACCAACAGAACCATTTGTCCAAGGTCCATCAGCACCCTCTACCCAAGAATCACTAGTTATATCTACATTTGCAAATTCAAATTTAGTTAATGAATGATTGTATTTTAAAAACTTACCATCATAAGCAGAAGCATTAGTTGCAATACCAACAACATCATCCAAATATTTTAAACGTGTTTCACCACCTCCACCAAGTGTTGATAATTGTTGTTGAATACGATTTATAAAAGTTCGGTAATGATCTTGAAGTTGTTGTGTAGTTACATATCCTTTACCTAAAGGAGTTAATGGATCTTCATTATCAATTGATGGTGGTTCATCCAATAATCCTTCACTAAGAATAGTTTGCTCATTAAATTTAGCAAACATTTCCTCAATATATTCAATTTTTTTAGAAAGACCATCATCTGCCTTTTTAAATTTAACAAAATTTACTTTAACTTTTTCATTTAATTCATTTTTAAATTCATCTATAAGTTTATTTTGTTCGTTTAGATGTGTTTCATTCTCAACAATATCTATTCTTAATTTATCTAATTTCTTATTAAATAATTCCTGAGAATCTTCAATTACATCAACCTTTTCTCCGACAATTGATATAACATCATTATTTGATTTAGAAATATTTTCCTCAAGTTCCTTATATTTAATTGAAGAACTTATTTTAAATTGATTGCTTACTTTGTCTATATTATCCTTTATTTCTTTAATTCTTCCTTCAAGTAAGAAGGAACATGCCATCATAGCTTCATCTAATTCCTCTTTAGCAAATTTAAATACCCTAATACTTTTAAGTTCTTCTTGAATATCTTCTATTGCATCAGAAAGTAATTCAAATTTGTTTATATTATTTTTATATGTTTCAAATGCATCAGAAAATGATCTCAACTGAGGTTGAACAATCAATTGATTAAAATTTTCTTCTACTGTGCTAACTTCTTTCTTGTGAAAAAAATCTGCTGGTTTCTTAAGTGCCATTATTTAGCTTTCATCAGACAGAGTATTTTAGTTATTTATTCTATTAGTAATCACTCAGTTCCAGTTTCTGGAATATGAGGTGAATTTGGATTATTCTTAGGATCTGGATCAAACCATTCTGAAGTAGTTAAAATTCCTAATATTTCTGAATGGTTATATGGACCAAGATATGTACCAAGACCAACTACAGATGTTGGAATTGAATCCCCATCCCATTTAATAAAAGTTTTTGTGCCATCAATTGATTTTCTTACTGTATTGATTGAATATTCACAAACCTCTTCAAAATTAATTTTTGATAATTCTGAAGAATCAAATATAACCCAATGTCTATTTTCGAATCTCATTTTTATTTTTATTATATAGTATTAAAAATTTTATGTCAAATGAATCTTATTAAAACGAGGACCACCTTCTGCATTATAATTTCGTTTTACTTCACTTGCTGTTAATGCTTTACCAGCATATATTCTCATAATAGATAACTTTCCATTAAATGCCCAAGAATAGTAGTAAGTTACTCCGACGTAGCAAACTCTACTCCCTCCACTAGTCAGACCCAAATCAGTCCAACCAGTGTAGGGATTATATGATCCTCCCGTTTGTACTCCATTATAATAAAGACAACTATGACATTTATTACTATTATCTGGATCTTTTCTTCTAAAAGTCCAAACCAGATGAACCCAAACACCCGTAAGACGGTTACTAGAACTCGTAGTATAACATCTATGCCAAGAATTACTCGTATTTCTCCAAGCCATTCCTTGATATCTGCTAGATTCCCATCCAAATAAAAATGCTTTGGTACTGTTAGATCCACCCCACTTTCCAATAAGAAAATCAGTTGAACTTATAGAATCAATCTTACACCACGCTTCTATAGTAAAATCATCCGTTTCCGAAGTTGAAAATGCAAAATCTGATGTTGATCCAGAACCATCAATAACTCCATAATCATTACTACCATCAAAATCCCAATAAGAATAATAATTACCTACTTCTAAATTTCTATACGTATATGAGGGTCTATTGATAAACCTTAGTCTATAATTATTACTATCTGCTCTAGGCCCTTTAACAAGATTATATGCATAATACGTACTATTACCAACGTCACCTGCTCCAGCATCATAGTGGGCAACTAAATTTTCTCTAACATAACCCAATTCATTGATGGGTTTTGATGATCCAGATACAGATGGAACTGATAATAATGGAGACATATCTATGTGTAATTAACTTTATTCGCAAACACAAGCCAAGTTGCATCATCAGTTTTTATTATATTGTATGAGTACATATCATAACCAGTAGCACCACCACCAGGAGGATGTCCACCTATCCATTGCTCTGCTACAGCACTACCATCTATTGTTAGTTGCTCATAAGAATCATTAGTATTATCAGTTACGGATATTATTACAACTGTAATTGAGTCTCCTACAGATAATTTTGAATTTAATGTTGTTGATGAATTATAACGAATATTTGGAGTTGCATCAGTAGTTTCAAGAGTTGAGAAATAATGTACTAAACCATCTTCAAGATCAATATCAGTAGCAGCACTTAATTTATTTGCAACTATATTAATTGTCTCTTTAGACATACCACTTAGATTCAACTGTCCAGTAACAGTAGTAGTACTTGAAGAAGTATCAACTAGTTCAATAGCATTTCCAGCAGAGTTTACTTTTAAAAGTTTATTTGCAGTGAATGATCCTGGTGTGTCACTCAAACCAAGAAAAGTAGAAGATCCTCCTCCACCAGAACCAGATTGATCCTCCCATTTCCAATTAGTAGATTCACTTGAATCATATACTAAAACTTTATCAGCACCAGGAGTACCACCAGCATTAATATGTTTCTCTTCTATTTTATCGTCTGCAATAGTTAATGCTGCAGAACCTGTAACGTCTCCTGTGTGAGTAGCATTGGTTACTTTAGATGTATTAGCAGCAATAGTTGTATTAATTGCATCCGCTAATTTATCTGTCGTGACAGCATCATCAGCAATCATATCAGTAGCAACTTGAATTTCTGATACTACACCATCAGCAGAACTACTACCTAATACACGATTAGCAGTAGCAACATTCTGTATTTTAGCATAAGTTACAGCATCATTAGCAATAGTTAATGCTGCAGAACCTGTTACATCTCCTGTATGGGATGGGTGAGTATAATTATTGTATGAACTATCGTGGTTATGACTAGATGCAGCGTATCCACCACTAGAATGATCTCCCCAACCGTATGCTGCATCCCAATTGCCAATTTTTGTATTAGTTACATTACTAGCATCATGTGTTGAATTTAAATATGTATTGGTATCTACACTACCATCTGCCTTTAGGAATTGTGTTGCAGTTCCACCAATGGTTCTAAACCTGGTTGCAGTCATAATACCAGTAGTATTAAATACCGCTTCAGTTCCAATTCCACCGATTGATTTATTATCTTTATCTACAAAATCTATAGTACCTCTAGATGATTTTTTAAGTTTAATCCTATTATCTCCAGTACCAATTTCTATTTCATCTAATCCAGTAATTGTTTTTGCATTAGGATCAAGAGTAATTGATGCAGCACCAATTGTTAGTATACCAGTAACACGAGCATCTCCATCAACTATTAAATCAGTAGTAGCTCCACCAACTACTACATTACCTATAGTAGTAATACCAGTTATATCTACATTATTAAATGTTGAAGTATTTGAAGTGTCTATTCCAGCAATACTTCCACCACCACCGCCACCACTAGCAGTAACAACACCATCACCATCTATTGACAATCCACTACCAATTTTAATTCCACCAAGAGTATCTGAAGCAGCTGTAGGTAAAGTATATCCACCACCAGATGTATCAGAACCTACCCATTTACCACTAGCAGAATTGTACTTTAAAAACTTATTATTAACTTGTGCAGTTGAAAGATCAATATCATCTAGATCTCTAATATTAACAGCACCACCGCCACCTATAGTGGATAATTGTTGTTGGATTCTTTGAATTAATAATCCATAATGCTTTTGGAAGTCCTCCATTGTTGCGAACTTCTTATCTACTGGAGTTAATGGATCTTCATTATTATCAGTAGCAGCAAGCATACCTAAAGATTTTTCAATTAAAGAAACATCTTCTAGTACTTCTTCTACTTCTTCTTCAAATTTTTCTTCTTCTATTTCTTCTTCAGCAACAATTTCTTCTTCTATTTCTTCTTCAGCAACAACAGGTTCTTCTATTATTTCTTCTTGTTCTTCTATTACTTCTTCAATTTCAACAACTGGTTCTTCTTCTTTCTTTTCATCAATATTTGAAAAGAAGTTCTCAAAAGCTTCAAGTTTTTTCTCTTGTTTTTTCTTCTTTACTACTTCTTCCTTTTTTATCTTTCCAAATTCCTGGAATAAAGAATCTAAACCCAAATCACCTACAATAGTATTGAGTTCTTCTTTTGCCTCTTCTAATTTTTCCTTTTTCTCTTTCTTTGATTTTGAGATTTCTGAGAAAAAGTCTCTTAAATCATCTGACATGATTTAATTCTCTCCAAAGAATAATAAAGGTTTAGTTGGATCTCTCCTTGTTGGGTTGTATGCTATTAATTTAGCATCAGGATATATTTTTCTTATTGCTTGTACTACAGAACTTCTAGTTGGACGTGTAAACACATCAGGAAAAAACATTTGAGTAAATATTGTTTTTCCTCTCCAGTTAAGAGTCACCCCATAAGTAGAACCTCTTTCCTGAACACGAAGATATGCTTCTCTAATTGATGTTTTAAATTGTCTATAATTCTTCATTTATCCATCCCCTTCTTTAGTAATTTTTGTAATTCTGCAGTAGACCCAACAAACAATGCATTATTAACAGTAGATGGTCCTTTCGCTTGTTCCTCATTTAAATTTTTCATCTTTAATTGTAAATCAATTAACTTATCAGTTGTGTCGGCAACATTCTTAATCAATTGACTAACAACTTCAAATGCTCGTGGTTGCTGACCATCTTCAGCAACTTCCATAATACGATCAAGTGCTTCTTGGCCTTTTTCAATTAAAGAATAAAGATTGCCTCTTGTGTATTCATAATCAAGAGTACTATTGTCTTTACCTTTCTCAAGTTTCTTTAGTTGATCTTTTCCACGCTTAAGGGTATCCTCAGCTTCTTTAACAACTTCAATGTCTAAAGCATTGTCTATGGCATCAAATTTACTCATACGTCAGTACCTTTTGTGGGACTCCAAACTCTACCATCAGCAAAATCAAATCTTTGTTCACTAAATCCAAAGTCATCACCAAGTTCAACCATAGAATCGTCTATAGCATTAACAGCATTCACAGCACTACCAGTTATATGTGCATTCTTAGGTGTTCCATCGACACCTCTCTTAACTGTTATTGTATTTCCATTAATCTTATCAATATACATCAATTCGTTATCAATGTCAATGTATCCATCTTCTACTAATGCAGTAGCATCTGCAACATCAAATGTCATCTTAGTTGCAGATATATCAGTAATTATTGTTGTTGTTGCATCATTATTATAATCCTTAAGTGCTCTAGGTTCAGCAACATATCTAAGTTCTCTAGATGCAGTCTTAGTATTTGATGTGCTTCCATACCTATCAACAATAACTTTCTTAATAAGACCATCCGAAGAAGTAGGTACATTACCAAATAAGTATGTTTTGGCAGTAAATTCTAATGTATGTATTATAACTCTCTTCTCTTCCATACCACTGTCATAATTATCATCAAAAGATACACTATCCAAAACCATAGGTATATCTCTTTTTTCTCCAATAGAAGAAACTAAATCTACTGTTAAATTAAATGATGGTTGAAAATAAGGAAGTATTTGCTCAATTATCTGCAGAGAATCTTCATTATATTGAGTCATCAAATTAAGTCTAAACCCTAAATTGTATGGGACTGGCATATAAACTTTCTTTGCTACCTTAGTTCCAGTAGTTGTATTTGCTTTAAAGGTTTGCATCGTAGAAACCTTTCTTTCTGGATCATATTGTATACTTGTTAACTCAAATGCTAACCTGGGTAATGTATTGCAACTCTCTTTCTTAAATCTGGTTTTTCTTCTAATCTTGCAAGGAACTTTTCTCTAGGTCCATAAGCAATAGGAACTCTAATAGTACTCCAATTCGTACCATCTTGCTTCTTATGCTTAATGTCAATTGTATTAAAAAGAGTACCAAAGGCAATGATAGTCTTTCGGATTATTTCGTGATAAAAATACGTTCCTAACATAATGTTGTTATTTACCTATACTATCTATTTAGAACTCCCCAAAAGGGTTCTGTTCTGTAAAATCTAAAATAGCATCCCCTTCAGTTTCGAATGGAGTATTATCTCCAAATAAATCAGTATCATCTTGCCTGTTTATTGATTTTACAAGATAGGCACTATCAGAACCATTTAATGTCGTACCTATTCCAACAACCTTCTCTCCTTCTATAAACATATTTCCTTCAGAAACATTATTTACTTGAAGAATCCTAGTATCATTATCCCATCTAACAACATATCCAACAGCATCCGAATCTACTCCTGTTACTTTTTCTCTGTAGAGATAATCTCCTTTCGATAATCCTGCAATAACTGGTGGATCTATAGTTACTGTAGGAGTATGCAAATATCCATAACCAGCATTACTAAATCTAATTTGTGCAACTCCACCATTAACATTGAGGAATGTTTCTACTTGTGCAGTAGCATATCCAACATTGGTCTTGAATTCTCCAGCATTACTAATAGTAACTACTGGGGCAATGGTATATCCAACTCCAGCATTCGTAATTGATAATGCTGATATAGTTCCTGCAGCAGATACTGTTGCTGTTGCTGTTGCTGTGTTTATTCCTGTAGGTGGCGTTGCAATAGTAACTGTAGGTGCTGAACCATAATATCTTCCTCCATTTGTAATTGATAATGAATTAACAGAACCACTACTAATTGTGGAAGTAGCTTCTGCAGCAATAGCAGGAGTACTGACAACAGTATTTGGAACTACCGATCCATATTCACTTCCAGAAGTTGTTACGGTAATATTTGACAGAGAATTATGAGCAAGAACAGCAGTTGCTATACCACCAGAACCATATTGATTTACTGGAATAATTGTAACTGTTGGTGGTACAGTATATCCATAACCAGGATTAGTCATTAAAATTTTATCAAGTGATTGACCAGTCTGACCACTTCTACTTGTCATAATCGCAACTGCAACTGCATCAATTCCCCTTTCTCCATCTATAGTAGGTGCAGTTGAAATACCAATAGTAGGTGGTGCAGTATATGCAGTTCCATCATTTATTAGATCAATATATCCTACAGCAAATCCAGTACTGATACCACTAGTTGCACTTGCTCGTACCAGACTTGCCTGTGCGGTCTGTGCGCCCAGTCCAACCATAGAAAGTGTGACAATGTATCCAAAGTCTACTACCGCATCATTGACCGCCTCTATAGAGGTCTCTATCTGCTCATCAAGTTCCATATCCATCACTTCACAACTTAATGTATAGACATACAGTTGGTTTAATTGATAGAATGGTTTCTTAGCTTCTACATATTTAATTTCAAAAATAGTATTATCCAAAGGAAAATAAATTAAATCTCCCTCTTGAGGTCTAGTTATAACCTCCATTTCAGATCCATCAAGTTTAGGAGTAATGAAATCCTCATATTTTTGCTTAGATATTACGAAAGTTACTGCATCTGTTGTTTGTACACCAAACTTGGATAAAACATCTCCAGATCCTTCAAACCCTTCGTAATTCAACAAATATGCTTCCATCCTAAAAGAATCATCAAATTTTGATGCTGTAATTTCTTTAAATATTGTACTCTTATTAACAATTTTTCTAGGCAAATATACAATATCTTGCCCATATATTCTCAACTGTTCATTGATAATATCTTGAACTAACTTTTGTTCGCTTGTTGAACCCTGTAAGAAATAAGGAGAAAGAGGCATGACATTATCCTATCAAATCCATTGGAGGTAATTCGTACTCTTCTCTGAGTGACTTTTCTATCTCTTCTAATTCTTGTACTGCATCTTCATATATTTCCCTACCATTCAATGCAACACCACCTGGTAATAAAACTCCATTAAACTTAATTAAATTTTGACCCCACTGTTTCTTAATAGTAGCAGTCAAATATTTTTTTAACCAAAAATCATTATAGATGTCAGTTGCATTTGCAGGATCTAATATTCTCCAACAATCAAAAATGTATATCTTATCATCTGGTTGTTGAGCCCAATCAATGTCTAGATAAAGTCTATGTCTTTTCTTATTAAATCGCAATTGAATATCTGGACTAATGATTCTACTTAAATCTTCCAAATATTGTTTTGTCATTGCATAATTTAATAAATCAACTGCTCCCATATAATAAAGATCATTTAAAAATATCTGATATTTTAGATTAAACATTCCATTTGATATTGTACTTGAATCAAATTTGAATACTTTATCTACACCAATAACAGTATCTGGTAATTGTAAATAATTTTGACCTTCATCAAAACCAATATTGCCCAATTGAGTACCAGAAACAGTTGTTGTAGTGATACCTGTTTTTATTGTTTCCTTTTCTTCCTTAGTTATCTTATGCTTCAAATATACCTTTTCTATACCATCAAAATGCCTTTCTTGGAAATATTGCAGAGCATCATCGACCAAATCATCAATTTGATCGTCATCCACATTAATTTCCAGCACAGGATATCCAAGTCTTCTAAGACAGTAATCAATTAATCCTTGTCTAGTACTTGGTTTACTCATTGAAATCTTTATCCTTCTGGTATTTATCTACAGTCTCTAATCCTTGAATTTGGGATTCCAATTCCGTATAATCCTTTGCTAGAGACTCTAATTTTGCTTCTAATAAAATATTTTGATTAATTAATGTAGAAATTTTCTTATGATAATGATTAATCAAAACATTCACGTCAACTTCACTATTCATAGTTTACCAAGTTCCTCCATCTAAAGTATCAGTCCACATTGGCTTCTCAGTATATGTAGTTGAGACATTGGTGGGAGTTGCCAAAGTAGTTTCATTATTTTTCTTCACATCAGCAGAAGTATTAAATGTTCCCGTAACACCAATCAAAGTCATAGTTGTAGCATTAGAGGTAGTCTTAACTACACCATATTGAGTTCCACCTACTTGTGTTATTTGATCACCTGCAGTTACACTATGAGCACTACCAAAAGTAAGTACAATTTCAGTTAAAGCAGTTAGAAATTTGTTTGATGATCTACTATTTGATCCATCAGATGGAGCATTTGTACTAGTTTGAAGACCATTTGAATCAAAGTGTACAATACCATGAGTATTATAATCACCTGATTGATAATAGATACCTTTAATGTCAATATAACCCTTAATTCCACTTACAACACTGTTAGTAACAGTAGCTTCAGGAATGTAAGTCCACATTCTCTGTGATTGTTTTAATGTATCATCAAAACCAAAGAATCCTTTCTTAGTATTAGCAGTACCAGAAGCAGTATTATATTGGAATGAAATACCACGGTCAGTATTGCTATCATATGCATGAGTAATAGTTAACTGTTGTGCAGCTGCAATAGTACCAGTAGTATTAGCACTTAAAGTAACAATTTTAGTACTAGTATCGTAAGAAGAAACAGAAGTTGATCCAGGAATATTAGTATGTGCTACAATATCACCAGTATTGATACCAACAACAGAATCCAATGTAACTGTACTAACACCAGAAGCAACTGCTGATGTAACAGTCCTAACGCTAGTTACATCACCAAGATTCATTATTGCTTCATTAACAGTAACACTACTTGAGTTTACAGTAGTCTGAGTACCATCAACTTGTAAGTCACCTTTAATAACAACAGTACCTTCATTACTTAAACCATCTGGATATGGGTCAATGTATATTACATTTCCACCACCAGACTTAGAAAATATTTGATTAGATTTAATTCCAATATTATCAATAACAAACTCAGAAGGAGGATTTATTACAACATTATTTTCAAAAATCCATTCGTTGCCAGTTACTTTAACTTTATTGAGAGAACCAGTAGTAACATATTGTATAGTTGATTCATTACTACTACCAAAGGACAGTTCCTGCATACTTGGTAACTGTACATGACCAGTTCCATTAGCAGTTAGAAGTAAGTTTTGATTAGTTGTTGATGTCGTGACCGTAGCACCATCAATTTGAACATCATCAATTAATAAATTATCAATTTTTTTATCACCATCTACAATAATACCAGAATTAGCAGTTAATGTACCATGAGCATGGTCAATAAGATCCATAAAGTACTTACCACCTACAATTTGTGGATCAGTTTGATCATCACCAACATATAATCTTTCACCACCATTTGACTGTGTTCCAGTAGTTTTTACCGTTACAGCAAGTTCACCATAATTTAAACTACTGGGTGCTGTAGATAATTGGGATCTTTTAATTCTTATCTTACTTGCCATGACTAGAAACTACCTCCGTTAATGTCTAAATTTTGTTCTGTTCCTGGTGTTAATTCTATACTTGCTTCCCATTTAGTAGTGGTAGCATTATACACAAGAACCATACCATCCTGTAACGTTCCAATACTAACATCTGTCATTCCAGCTAGTGTACCAGTACCTCCTGCAGTATATGTGGAGGGAACTTTAACAACATTATCTGTTGCTGATGGAACTCTTACTGTAATATCTGCCATAGATTTTATATCGTAGTGGTGACTCCAGCAGTGACAATTGCACTACCTTCTACAATTCTGGTCTTTGCTGACCCATTATTAATTAATATATCATAAGTGTAACGACCTGGTTTTAATCCACTTGTTACAACTGATCCCAAAGATATTCTCAATTGACCACTTACTCTACTAGGAAAAGAGACCGTAAACGTTGCAGCATTCGTCAATGAATTTGGTGATTTCTTCATAAATGAAGCACCAGTATAACCAGTCAAATTCAAAGGAGCATTATTGCTACCTTCTAGATTATAGGTCTGAGTGAAATCAGCCCCTTGATCTATTATAATGTTACTAACATATGCTGCCATTACTATTTCAGTTAGAATCTAGATACTACACATATTTATAATTTATTGACTCACGATTTGTTTAAGAAGAGTTTTAATTTCACTTATATCACTTTTTAATGAATCCACATCAGATTTTAGATTATCAAATTTGATTTTTTCTTCATATTTCTTTCTAGAAATATTCAAAAATTTATCATATTCACTTTTATTTTGATTAATAATAGCATTAGTATCCATATCTCTTACTAGAGATGTATCAGATTCAACTTTTAAATAATTTTCCATTAATCAATATTATAAGATCTCAATGCAATTGCTCTAAAGTTTTTCAATCTTGGAGCCTGTGCCTGATTGGTAGAAGTCATAACAACTTTAATCATAAATGCATTATATTCTGAAATATTTTCTGCTGTATACTTATGCTCACTAAATGTATTTCTTCTATTATTAGAATTAACTATTTTATCTGACAATCCATTAGTATTGAATGGTACGTAATGTTGATCCACATCTTGACTATCTTCTCTATACAACTTATAGAATACACGGAAGTTTGCATCAGATTCCTTGTGACCATCAAATTGAACATAAATCGAGTTTGATGGGAAGTCTAAATCAATCCTCTTAGTCTCATAAATTGCAGTATTTGGATCACTTCCAGGAATTTTAGTTCCACTGTCTGTTACATAGTCAGTCACTTTACTATCTACTAAGTTACTATGTAAAATAATATTTGCAGTATTTAAATCAATTAGTGGTGATACGTGTTCACTCTTACTATTAAGAACTAATTCTAATGCAAATGACTTATTATCATCCAAATAAGTATACTCATTAATTTTAGATGCAACTAATCTTGCACTATTCAATTCATTATACTTATTCAATGTTACATTTTCATATCCAATATCCGTAAATGGAGTTTCAGTACCACTCAAACTAGTTCCAGATGTAGATTTTATTCTTGAAGTAATATCAGTTCCTGTTGGTGTTATTACATTAAGTTTTGGTGTAACTGCTTCAAAAGGAATATTTTGAGAAACTTTTACCTCTTTACCACCACCAGAAGTTGTTCTAGTGAAAACCTTTGTGGCATCAGCACCAGTCAATCTTATATGATAACTATCAAAAGTTTTATTTAAATTAGATATTGGATGAGTTTTATTAATTTTTCTCAATGATACTTTATTGAATTCATACTTATAAACAAATTCATTTTGAGGGTGATTTGATCTCAAACTACCATCAACTTCTCTTGTAATACCAGTTAAAGTTTTATTAGCATTATTGGTGCCACTATAACTAATAATTTCTTTACCAACCTTAATATACCCCAACCAACCATCAGTTCCAACACTTTTACCTTCAAATTCAGTAAAGTTAGTTACATCACTTAATGTAATAATAGTTGAGTTGTCATCTATTTTTGTACTCAAAGTAACTGGAGCAAAATCACTTACAAAATTCTCAATTTGTACCTGGTTGGTATTAGAGTGCATACCATGATTCTTATGATCAACTTTAAATGTATAACCATCTCGAATATCATCAGTAGTTACAGCTGTTATTTCTAGATTTGCACCTGAAGTTGTATTACTACTAAATTCTTTTGTATTGGCAGTATTATCTGCAGCAAATGCAGGAGTAATATTTCCAGATCCACTTACAGTAAGTACATCAATATCTTCAATAATTAGTTTATTCGTAATAGTTACAGTTTGTACATTCACAAATGCTTGTATACCAGTTCCTCCAGCAGTACCAATAGCACCAGATATTACTAAATCTCCTGAACGATATCCACTTCCTGCATCAGTAATAGTAATAGTAGTAATTGCACCACTAGCAACAGCAACAGTAGCAACAGCACCATCACCATATCCAGTTAGAGATGTAAATGTTACACCAGTATAATTTCCATCTGGAGTATCCTCAATTCCAGTACCAGTACCAGTAACATAATTTAATCCAGTAGTATTGAGTGGTAGTGGTCCACCAGATGCCAATATTCTTCCAACATAAGTATGACCACTACCTCCAAGTTGCTGTGTTATTTTTCTTCCTTGATTAAAGGTTGTCCCGTTACCATCATCAACAACAGTTAAAATTTGTCTTCTAGAATAAGCAGTTACTGGATTTTCCTTACGAATCGTTCCTTTATCTAGATCATGGTTGTACATAATCACACTAGATGGACTATTCGTTACGAATTTTGCCTTATTTAATTTAAATTTGAGGTCATCGTACTGACTTTCTGTCCATAACTCACTATTTTGAGATCTGAATAATGATCCCAATGATGGTTGCTTATCATTTAATCTTCCAGAAATTAAATCAACTTCATTCATTCTTGTTATAAATGTATTCCATCCAACTAATGGAGTTATAAGAGTCAATGCATATCTTCCACTAGGTCTAAGATATACTGGTGATTCAAACGTAAATACAGTACCAAGAGATCCATCCTCAGATAATACTGCTTCGTCAGGAGTTATTTTTGTTTGACCGAAGGGAATAATTGTTTGAGAAGGTCTTCCAGTCTCATCTAATTCTCTTATCTGTACAGTTACATCACTATCATCTTTTGCTTTGAAATATATTTCTCCACTAGTAACAAATAAACCATCTGGGTATTCATTGGCTGGACAAACAAATGATTGTGCAAGAGGATCAAACCATTCGCCCTCATCTATACGTACTGTCTCTTCTACAACACCTGCAACACCTGTAACTACAGTATCGTCAGTAGTACCTGTTATTCTACTAATTGGTTGATCATTGGTAAATCTTTCAATCTGAGGGGTTTTTATTGATAACGTTTGCTCAACACTATGTGCAGCCTGACCAGAAGTTAGGTAATTTGTTGATGCAGAACTTCCACCTGGATCTAATATAGAAGCATTAGAAGCACTAGTAGTAACCTTAATAGTGTTCATTCCAGTAGTAAATCTAGGATTACTTCCAATTGAAGGATCGGGAATATGTAATGAGAATAATAGATTTCCATCATCATCACTCATAAGGGATAACTCTTCTACAGTTGCTTCAGCAGTACCTGTTTGATTAGTTAAAACCATTCCTCCACTAACATATCCAAGTCTTTCTACTCTTCTGAAATCAGAAAGATCAAATGTGTCAACATTGATAATTTTACTTGTAGACGAATATGTATTAGTTAATACTGTATTTGAATATGGTTCAGTAGCATAAGTTGTTGTTGGAGCATTGAATGGTCCAAACTTATGATTTGCTTGTGCTGCTCTAAACGTAATGTCTGGTTGACCTATTGTTTGAGCTTGGAATCCAGCAGTAGTAATAATATCCTGAGCAGAGAAAGATCCTCTAGTCATTGTTATTGGTAATAATTTTGGAACACAGAAATTTGTTACATCCACTTGCTCCATAAAAACATAATATTTTGTATTTGGTTTTAATCTACTACCAGAAACCTCAATATTTCTAGATCTACAATTAAATAGAACTTCTATGGAAGTTATTTTTGGACCCAAATCTACAGTTTCTGTAGTAGACGATAGCTCCAATCCAGTCTCTCTTTCAATTCCTGATTGACCAAAAGTGGTGGTAGTGGTTTGTGTATTTGATATAGTAGTTGTAATATCTCTATCTGTAACATCTCTTACTCCCCACCATCCAATATCATTTCCATTTTCCCTAGTAGTACGATCAACAAAGGTGGAATCTTCCACTTGACCAGTAGTAGTTTCTGTACCAACTACTTCAACATCTCCCCATATTTCTTCTGTAGAATTCCACATTCCAGTTGACATTCCACCATTTTCCCTATCATCAATTCCAAGTATAGTTGCAAATGCTGCGAATGTTCCTTGACCCATATCAATATTTTGTGGAGCAGCTACAATTTCATCTATCCAATAATCAGTAGAAGGTGTTAATTCTAAAGTTCCATGATATTCTGCTAATGCAAATGGATTTAAACTCTCTACTCTTGTTGCTAGTGGTTGATTGATAAACATATCTTCAGTGTATTTAAGAGTCAATCCAGGACCATTTCTTGTAAGGTTATCAGAATCGAAATCATCAACAAAACGATAGTCACTACTTAATGGATTTAAATTAGATGTTTTTGTTTCAAAGACCAAAGAAACATTTCTTTCAGTAGATTTTGGTCTACATTCACTTCTTCTTATATCAATATCAAATTTAGACTCACCATTAAAATTATGAGAAGCATGATTTCTAAAATTATCAACAAAGAAACCAGATTTAAACTTATCCAATCCAGTATTTGGATCCTTAATTGCTAAATTCTTAGTATCAGTTTCAAGAAGAGATAGGGTAGTATATTCCTCAAGAGTTTTAATTCTACTCTCAAGACCTCCAATATCCTTCATAGTATACCTCTTATGAGGTATCATTTTTATTCTAACATCTCTAGACGCTTGTAATGTATATGGTTGCATATTAATTATACCAACTTCAAAAGCACCATCAGTTTTCAAAGGTGCTTTTGGGTTTATAGCTGGTTCACCTTTTTTTACTTGGAATGCACCTTCATTATTCAAATATAATCTATCAATTCTACCAAGATAATGTGTATAGTCTAAAACGACAGATTGATTTGCTACTAAAGTATCAGTAGTTGATGTGGTAAAGTCTCTATTAGCAAAAGTAAATGGTGAAGTGGATTGAGCATATGGAGAAACAACTCTTGGTCTTATATCAAATGTATCTGATAATCTTACCCCAAGAGCACTTGGTATCTCACTAGTATAATTCAATCCATTGTAACTATTAATTGTTTGGATAGTTCCAATACTTTCATCACAACTATAATAATCAAAGATAATCCTAAGTTTTCTACTAGGTTCTGGAGCATCACTCTTTCTAATAATTCTACCATAATCAAGATACTCTGGTCTACTACCAGTATCTAAATCATAATTTCTACTAATATCCCTATCACCTTTCAATATTAAATTAATATTAGCTACTATACCAGAAATCTTTAATGTTATGGTTTCTCCATTTTCAAATTCTTTCTGATTTTCATATACAAAAGATAATTCAGTAGCACTATCTACACTAACAACACGAGCAAGAGCACCAGAATTATTTCCAATAAATTGTTCACCAACAGTTACATTATTAGTAAATACGTCAGAAGCAGATGCACTATCTACAGTAATTTTTGGTACATCTGGATCACTAGCATCATTAGATTCAAATACACCTAAAACTCTATGAATATCTGGATACTTTAGACAAATTTCTTTATCCTGCACTCTTAATCCATACTTATTTGCTGCTGGAGTTAATCCATCTTTAAATGTAATATCTGCTGTTCCAGAACCAGCAAGTTTTGATTCATTTATTACTAGACTATGGCATCTAACTATATCTTTCTTTTTGGAAGATAATGTAGTTCTTTTAACAGCTGCAGTTAAATCATGTGCTACGTTAGTTAAACCTGTAATAGTCAATGTTCTACTTCCATTAGTAATAGAAGTTTGACTTGCTCTTAGGTTTATATTTGTACCTACACTTCCTGCAGCAGATTTTAAATTTAATACGTAATTATTGGAAGTAAATGGTTCAAAAGCCAAATTATCATCACCCGTATCAGATAAATTAAATACAGCACTTCCACCACTAGCAGTTGCAGTTAATTGTTTTCTTATAATATAAGATGAATCTTTAACATTAACTGAAGAAACAAATGGATTCTCAAGAGGAATTATATATCCAGGATCAACTGATTTTCCTAAGTCACAACTAAGTACTTTAACACCAGTTGGAGTACAGTTACCTATACTACCATCACATATTCCAGAAACAGTTTCAACAGTAGCTACTGTTAGTGTACTATTAGTAACCTGACTTACTCTATTAAATCTTACATCAGCAACACTATTATTAGCAACTGTATAAGAAAGAATATCTCCAACTTTAACTAACCCTCTAAAATCTGATATACCTGTAGTTCTAACAGTACCACCATTAAAATCAAATTCAAATCCAGGATCAAATACCTCTTTCTTACGATCCAATACTGTATCAGCTATAAATGTACTTACACCAACATTACTATGAACAGATTTTACATTTGAAACATCATAATCATCTATTGCAGTAACACTTCTACCATTATCATTTCCATTGATCATTAAAGGTTAATTAACTTGGAACTGTCCTTTGACATCTTGCAATTTTGCACTAGTTTGTCCATTAGCACTAGTTACTATATAACCACTAGCACCACTATACTTACCTTCTACAAAGGCATTAGCAGCAGCTACAGTACCAAAAGCAGGTGTAACAGTTAATTTAGTATAACCTTGAACATCCAATAATCTTAATTCAAAGTCATATGCACTTCCACCAATATCATTCTTACTCAATCTAGACCAATCATAAACCCTTGCCTTACCAATAACTTCAGCATTTGCATCTTTTATCCACTCATTCTGATTAGCACCACTACCACCTCTTTTCACCAATCTTCTATCAAGAAGATCAATTGCATATTGTGTTGAATTAGTAAATCCAAGATTTGGTACACCATATTGATTGTTTACTTTTAATACATTACCAACTTTTATTGGAAGAGACTTATTTTCTTGATCTTTTTTAGTTCTAGGTTTTAATACATCAACAGCAGAAGAATACTCTTTAGCTATTCTATAACCATTCACATATGCCTTTCCAGCTGACATTTGTAAACAATATATGTCATCTGAAGGAGTATTTGTATTTTGTGTTAATTGATTTTCAAAATATAGTCCTCTATTATTAATTCTATTATTAAGAGATTCTCTAATATCTATACTAAATGGTCTTACATAATAGTTGCCAGATTCTTCGTATGTTCTTTTTGCTAATGCATCTTCAAACAAATTGAATTTTGGATCCGTACTTGGATCAAATTTCTTAATAATACCATTTTCAATACGAATTAATTCTACAAAATTCTTATCCTCTGGATCTGTTAATAACTTTTTAGATAATTTTGCTGAAACAGAAAATCTATCGGCACCAGGAGCAGATTCATTGGCAAATCCTTGAGCATTATCGTAAAGATCAGAATTAACAGAAGTTGCTTGAACAATTTCTTCAGTAATTGCTAATCCAATTTTATAACTTGGTCTATTTGTATACTGATCCAATATAACTGTTGATTTTGGAACATGTACAAAAAATCCTCTAATATAATAAAGTCCTTCATTAATTGAAACGGAAGCTCCAGTTTTAGTAGAACCAGTTTCAATACATTTTGCAAAAGTACCATTTGCTTCAACTTTTGTTGATGAGTAATTGATATCAGATAAAGTTATTAAATTCTCACCATCTTGGAATGTTTTAGTTATACCGTCAGTTCCTGAAGAATTATACTTAATGTATAATGTATCAAATTTGTCTATAGAGTCAGATATAGTTAACCTATTAATTACTGTAGCAGTAACTCCTGTTGTTTCTCCTTTAATCTTTATATTATTATCTACTAATACCTTTGTATATGCGCTTACAGGAAGAGTTAAATGAACTGGATCTATTCTAACACAATCGTATATACTGTCGTATGTAGTCCCACCAGGTATTACTACAGATCCTTCCTTAAAAAAGTAGTGTCCTAATTTTTCTATTTGATTCTGAACAATCGATTGTGACGTTGTTAATTCTCTAGCTTGAACTGGATAACCAGGTTTGAATAAAACTCTATTGTAGTTTTTTAATTCATCAAAATCATCAAAATATGGAGAAACGTTTAGATTTGTATTTTTTGCCATTTTTTAGAACTCTACTACAATTTTTAACTCTTCTTTTTGAGCTGCAGACCTAGTGATTGACTGCCTGTTATCAATATATATGATGTCACCTGAGTACCTTTCTACTTCTGGTGAAGCAATTCCATTTTTAAATGTTTGGCCTAACTGTACATATTTACCTGTACTCAATGTAATAGAATTCCTCCCATCTGAAAATCCATCAGTAGCACTACCAAAATTGGCATCAAGTAATCCAGGAACTGCAGCAGTACCATCACATGCAATATTAGCAGTTACATCACTATTACCTGTATTAACATTAAATGGTAATATCTTATAACCACTAGCATTTAAAGTGGAAAGTCCTACTGGTTGGTAATATTTCAAAATATGTGTACTTCGATCAAAAGAAGCAACATAACCAACAGCTACAGATGAAATACCAGTTACTGGATTATATCCAACAACTTGAGTGATCTTTGAATTTATCGGATAATTCAATTCATCTTCACCCGATGCTGGTACTTGCAATTTCATAGCAAATGTTGATGTAGCAGTACTTCTGTTTATTAATTCTGTAGAAGAATTGTATACTGTAGGATTTTTAACAATACCAATTCTGGAAAAATTATTTCCAGTAACGTAATCAGGATCAGAATCGTATTTAGAGTAAACCATTACTCTATGAGATCCACATTCCCTATTAATATCGGAACCATGACCTCCCTTTGGAGGACAGGCAATTTCAAATTCAGCACCACTACCTTTATCTATCGTAACTTTAGCAGTAGAAGTATCATTAGGATTAACATGATTTAAAGCAGTTCCATAAGTTGTACCAATATCAGTTTCACCTACACCTTGGAATATCACAAATGCTTTTGTATATCCGACACCTCCATCTACTATTTCGGCACTTTCTACTTGATTGTCGCTATTGATAGTAACACTTGCTCTACCACCATAACCATCACCATATATTGGTAAGGTTGCTTGAGTACCAGAACTAAATTGATATCCAGACCCTCTATTTTTAATTGTTATTGCATTTTTTTCAAGTTTACCATCAACAGATGCATTAAAAACATCTGCAGTACTTCCAGTACCCCAATCTTTTGGTAACGGTATATATTTTTCAGTTGCAAATTTTATAACATCTGCAGGAGAAATAGTGAACAAATATTTCCAAATATATCCATCTGTAGCATTCGTAGTTGCTTTTTGTGGAGTAATAGTAGCAAAATTTGGTTCAGCAGTTGATTTCTGACCATTTTTATTCTCTGGATCTTCTCCGTTGTTTATACAAAGATAAACTTTGTATTCAGAATTAACTACAATATATTTGGACTCATATAATGTTTTTGCATCTAAAGATGTGGATGGATTAGTGTTATCAATATTATGCCTATATCTATCGTATATTGATCCACTTTGCCAATTAAATCTTGGAATTATCATTCTAACATCATCAGAAGTAATTCTTTTCATAAAAAGCATACTATTATGATAAGAACTTTCCTGCTCAAACGAATCTTTAGGATCTGGTGGATTCGTTTGCCAATCAGTTTGCCCATATTCAATAGCAGTATTAGTTGGATTGGGATGACCCAGGAAACTATAATAATACGAAGTAGTTCCTGCTCCAGAAAAACTTCCTACAAAAGTTTCTGCATTCAAAATTCTGAATTGATCTGTGATTATCGCTGGCATTGCTATTGTATTTTTGATTATTTATACGGTTTATGTAGACGCTTCACTCTTTAGTTGAAGTGTTCTCGATATATGTGCAGAAGTTTGAATTCCTGCTATTCCATTTTCATTATAAAATGTAAATGATTTTGCTGTTGCAACATTCCTAGTAACATTAAGATATCCCCAACTATAAGTTCCTGCAAATCTTTCAGTTTCACCATCTCCTGCTGCTGGAATATCAGTTGTAGTAATACCAGTTAGAGCAGAAACATTGGTAGTTACACGAATAGATGTATTACCTACCCCTGTAGCAGTCCAAGTCTTTGCTTGATATACTCCATCAATCCAAGTACTTCCAATTCCAACTACAGTCGATCCATCAATACCAATAGCTTTAACTCTATTTGCAATATTAGTAGAAGGAGATCCAATAACAGTATTCTCAACTACAAAATAATCTCCAGTTTGAATACCAGGTCTTGTGACTGCGGATTGAATATCTGGATGAGTTGTTATATCAAATATTAATTGATGTTGAGTACCAACTAAAGCAGTAGTTATTCCAGTAATTTTTCCATAATCTCCACCATAAGATACACTACCAATTCTTTCTATAGATGCAGTATCTAAAGCAGTAGTTCCTAATCCTACTATTGATATATTATTCAAGTTACCAGTTATGCTATCATACGTTGTAAATGTAGGATAGGTGTTTCTAACATATATCTTTGTATCTGTTTTTGCTACAGATTTAATAATATGTGTACTTGGATAAAATTGTGGTTCTAATTCTACTCTACTCTTTGATACTTTTACACCGTCAATTATTCTATCTGTTGTTTGTTTCTCCCACATTAAAGGTCTATCAAAATCATCTGCAGATGTAAGTATACCAACTCCTGTATATGTTTGAGTTTCGACTGAATCGGATGAAATTAATTCGTAAACTATTCTTTCATCTTGTTCTAAAGAAGAATTACCATTAACTGGATTAGTCCATTTTTGTAATTTTAATGCATCACCTTCCTTAACTGTTGGATCAATATTAACGCCAAGAAAATCAATACTTGATGCAACATATAAGTATATTCTTAACTTACTATCCTTCTTAGGTGGTTCATTAAAGGTTATCTTAGTACCTCTAGTGAATTTATAGTCTTTAACTGGTTGCTGCAAAACATCGTTAACGAAAATTAAAAGATTATTTGCAAGAACTATTCCCGAACCATCTCTCTCATTAACACTATAATATTCTTTATTAGTAACCGTTCTGGTTATCAAGAAAGTCCTTCTAAATCCATTAAAATACTTACTAAAGTCATCAAGTTCTAAAAGATGTCCAAATGTTCTTCCAGAAAACTTATCCTGATGTCTATTTACTACAGTTATTTTGAATGGAGAAGTTGTTATTCCTGCAGTATATGGAACTTCTACCAATTCTAATTCGTCATTTATTGAATAACCAATACCAGGATTTGAGAGATTGTATGATATTGCACTTCCCCCAGTACCAACTACAACATCCATAGTTGCACCAGAACCAGATCCTCCACCAAGTGGAACATTTTTCCAAGGTTCTGGTTCATCAATTGTAATTATTGGTGCATAATCACTAGTATATCCAATTCCTGGGTTTGTTACTGTAATTGCTGTAACAGTACCACCAACACCAATAGTTGCGGTAAATTCTGCACCAACTCCAGCACCTCTACCAACATTAATTGCTATAGTATCATCAGTTTTTGCAGTGATAGCAGTTGCAATTCCAGAAACAGGATCAGTTGATCTTGGATATGTCTTATTTGATCGATATCCATCTCTAGAACACTGGAAGGTTAAAGTATCATTTGCAATAGCAACCTTATTACTGGTTGTTAAACCATGTGCAGGGATAGTTAGAATCAATTCACCTGTAGTAGAATTGTAAGTAGCATAAGTTGGTGTCCTTGTTCCTGATGCTCCATTACTTGCGGTAATGGAATTTGCTGCAGCACTAATAAATTTATGTTCAAAATGATAGTTTGTTATTGCAATTCCAACTCTAGGTGCAGATAGGTATCCACTTCCATTAGTTACGATACCAATAGATTCTATTGTTCCACCAGCACCAACTACTGCATTCGCAACAGCAGCAAATCTTGGTGCAAGTCCAACTCCAGGATTAACACTAAACTCATTAATTATACCACCCTTTGGAAGATACTTCTTATCTGCAGAATATCCTTGAGTACCAACATAAGTACCTGTAAAGGTAATTGAATTTCCTATTCCAGCAGTATTAACTTTATAATCAGAACTATAGTCATTTGAAGCACCTAATCCATGTTCAGGATCTTGGAATATATTATTAATTAATATCATTCCATATTCAGTTTTCATTCCAACTACTTCTGTTCCATTCTGCTTTATAATAAATTCTCTAGTTTCTCCATTGAATGACTCTGAGATATCATCAAAAATATAATTTTGAGTATAATCTTTTCTATAATATGATCTACCAGTAAAGGTAGATTCTTCATATGGTGCTTCTAAGAAATGTATAATTCCATTCTCTATTCTATATTCACCAGAAACTGCTGTTATCGCAGCACCTATAGTGTGTGCTGCACCAGTGGTTCCCATAAAACCTCTATCCACAAATAGTATATTTGTGGAACCGATACCAACACCTGTAATTTTTAATAATTCATTTTCTATCTTAAGTAACTTGCCACCAGAAACTTCAGAAACATCATCTAAGAATATAGCAGTTGTTCCAATTCCAACATCTGTTGATAATCCAAGAGTAATTTGCTTGTTAAATGATATTGGACTTTGAATCATATTGTCAATACTTATTAATGTTCTATTTGTAGCTACACTTTCAGTAACAGCAAATGTATGAGTATTTCCAGCACCAACAGTAGTAATAGTTAAAGCAGTACCTGCAATTGCATTTGCTGCAGTAGATGCCAATTTAAATCTATTTCTATCTCTATCTGCATCAGTTCCAGGATTAATAGCGAAAACTCTAGAAGGTAGATTCATATTTCCACCAGAACCATTATCAACTTGTATTGATGTTGATCCGTGTGGAGAATATATTAATTCTTCAGCAGTATTAAATTCATGATCCTCAATAGTAATTGTATCTGTAGTTAAATTAACTCCATCTGATGGGATCACTGTTTTATAGAACAATCTATCTGTACTGACACCTGTTGGTTCAACACCTTGTTTATCGACAGTATATAAAGTAAATGTTGATACTCCTACTGTTTGTCCACCAATTGATGGAGTATTTACAAGAACGGTAAATGTATCATTATCAATCTTAGTAACCTTTAAAACTCCATTATTGAATATGCTATTAGAAGTTGAAGCAGGATCAGTTGATCTTGGATATGGATGTTCTGATTCAAAATTATCTCGATCACAAGTAAATGTTAAGGATTTATTTCTTAAGGATATTTCATCATTAGTATTCAATCCATGAGCAGTAGAAGTAGTAAGTGTTAATACTCCTGTTGATGGATTATATGAAGTTCCAGCAGTAGTAACTCCCAGGTTACCTCCACCAATTACAGCAATGGCACCAGTACTATCGAATAATTCATCTCTAACAAATTGATGAACTCCTGTAAAAGTATTATTAACTCCAGTAAATTTTTTACTAATATCATCAATCAGTAATACTTTATTGCTTCTAGATTCACTATAATCTGTTATTATTTTTGATCCGAAGGTAATTATTTTTGAATAATTAGGATCCTCAGTATTTTCAGTTGCCATGTCATAATTATATCTTTGATGAACAGATGCTTCACTATCAACCTTAACATTAAGAATTAAATCAGCAGGAACAGAACTCATTCCAACATTTGCAACAGGATCATTTATAATCTCAAGATCACTAAATGGTTTATATCCAGAAATATGTGCTAAACTTCCAATTGGTTCTTTCCAATTTTCATAGGCAACTTCACCTTTTATCGCATATGAAAATCTTTGATAATAATCATTATCATGAATCCTTTGCATATGATCATTCAACTTACCTTTACTTGTTTCCCAATCAACTGATCTAGAAATAAGACTATCAACCTTTAGATCAAAATCAAATACGTAATTATCCTGAACAATAGATTTTTCGTTAGTTATAGATCCAACTATTTTTTCGCCATTAATAAATTCTCCAACTACATTTTTTAATTTCAATAATTGTGAATTATCATTCCATCCATCTGAAACTACAACTCCTGTAGCACCAGAATTAATTTGAGTTATAACCTCACCTTCCGAGAATGATACTTTCTTCAATTTTGCTTCGAATTTAGCTAAATCATCAACATTAACTACTCTACCAAAAACGTTATCGGGGTCAAATGCTCCACCATTAGTACCAAGTCCAACAATAGAATATGTTAATGTTCCATTACCAAAAACACCTCCAGTAGTATTAATACCACCATTATCTTTTATAGTAAAGTATTGATTATTATAATCACTAGAATTATATCCATCAGCAGTAGTTGTTGCTCCTCCAAGAACTTTTATACCCTCTACATAAATTTCATCTAACTCAGTAAATGGAAATTCATTATTTGGCCAACCATTTATTGGAGCAGCTAACTCTAATATAAGTTCTTTAGTATTTAAATTGGTTGTAGCATTTATAATACCAACACCATTAGAATTTACGGTTGATATCATTTCAATATTTTTAGATAAACCACTATCATTTGTTATAACATCTACTTCACTAACAGCATTACCCAAGATAGTGCTATTTGTCTGAATTATAGTATTACCAATAGCTACTACCTGTGGTGAAGTAGTATAATTTTTACCTCCAGTAGTAATTCCAATAGAGTCTAAAGTATAAATATCCTGTAATTTTAAAACAACATAAGAATCTGCTTTTGGAACTAACGTATTATCTGTTGGAAATTCAAACCCCTGGTCCAATATATTAGTTGCTAAAATTTCACCTATATCATCAGATTGTTCCACAAATATAGCTTTAGATCCTGTTGTACTTGCAACAGAAACTACTTTTGGTAATATAGTAGTGCTGTCTATATTAATTGTATTAACTGAATATATTGAACCAGTATCATTATTGGAATCGGTATAATAAAATGCACTAGAAATATCATCTGATGAATATGAAGTAGTTTCTGCTGCACCCACCAAATTTAATATTAATGTTGTATTTCCAACACCAGTTATTCTATGATTTTTATTAAATTTGGAATTTAATACAATTATCTTAGAAGTAATATGTTCCTTTGGATCTTCTATAAGACTTAGATTACCTTCAACTCTATAATATGCTCCAGATAAAAATTCATCAGTAACATTAATTTTTATTTTAGTACCTGCATCACCATCGCCATTGACACCATACTTTTGAATTAATTCTGTATCATAAGGAGATATAAAATCCTCATTATGATAGAAATTAATATCATAATCAATCAAACTAACATCAGAAGTATCCAATTCTAATGTATTTCCTTCATATACATCTATAGTTAAATTTACATTTGCTAATTGATGATTGCCACTACCAGTACTACTAATTGTAATATTATTATATGGATATACTGTTGCATCATGTAATGAAGAAGCTAATTTAATTGTAGTATCTGAGTTTCTAATTATATAATAAATCTTATCAGCAACTAATCCACCTGGAGCAGTACCTGCAGTAGTAAATATGACAGATTCTCCAGTCTTATACTTATGATCTGTTACTCTAATTGAAGAATTGGATGTTAAGACATCTGTAGAAGGAATAGTTACTGGATCTAAAACTAAGTCATTTATTGCACTCTCATATTTTAAAACATGAGGTTCTGTTTTATTTGGAGTAACATTTAAGTTAATATTATCACCAACTAATAATGAATGTGAAGTAGAAAGACCAATAGTTGCATCTATCTTTTTAGCAACACCATCTATACTATCAATCATAGTTTCAATTCTATGATTTTTTCCAACTACGGATACATAATACAATCTTGACCCATTTAATACACTGGATATACCTATAAATTCATCACTAAATTTAATAACATATAATTGTACTCCAATATCAGATAGATTTCCTTCTGCACTTAAATTACCACTACCATCAATATCAGTATCTACAGAATACATTACTGTACTACCAGATCCAACAGAATATGAAATCTTATCATTCGTTTTAAATTTATGTCCTGGTAAATATATTCCACCACCTGGAACAGATTTTCTTATTACACTACTTCCTGCATAACCAACCTCAACACCAACTACGGTACTTCCTATACCAACAGCTGATTCAGCATCAAAATTATATTTTGCAGAAAATTCTAAGTTGTTATTGAGGACTTTATTATTATCAAGAGTAAATGTAAATTTTTGTGGGAGTTTAGTTACTACTAATCCTGCATTATGAGCATTATTTCCAGTTGCACCAACTCCATCATTAACTCTAGAAACTCTATAACGATTATTAAAATGATCCTTATTAAGAATCTTCATTTGTTCATCATTAATCTTAATTATATCATCAACTTCAAATTTATCAGATCTTGTAATTTCATTCAATTGAATGAAAGTAGTTATTCCTGTTGTAAGAGTATTAGCAATTCCCACAGAAAGTGTTGTTGCTATAGTTGTAACACCTATAGGATAAGAACCATTAACAAAATCATATAATGAAGAAGTAATTCCACTAATAGTAACAACTTCACTATCTAATAAATTATGTGGTACTGTACTAAATGCTTCTACATTTTTACCTCTAATTGAAAAACTTAAGTTGCTTATTGTAGTTGTAGATGTTTCTATCGAATTTATATCTTTACCTAAAATTTCTCTTACTGAACCATTAACTACAGTAGTATCACTGTAAGATATAGTATCACCAACATTATAATTCTCTCCACCATTAGATGCAAAAGTAGTTGTCAATCCTGAACTCTTTACGGCATCTATAGATACTTTGACATTTGAACCAATCTGATCACTTAAAAATGGATATTCTTTATTTGCTTCATTTAATCCTAAAAATGTAACATTTCTTCTATATTTTCCATTATTAATAGATTTATCTGATTGATCAATAAATGAATCATAGTTGAATTCATCTGTTTGATTATTATGTTGATAAGTAACATATGGGAAAGTTGGATTTCCTTCTAAAGTATGGTAATATGCATAAATTCCATTTGGATAATCATCATTTATTTCAAATCTTCCATTATATTCATCTAAATCACCTTGACCTTCAACATATTGATAATCATCAATAAAAAATCCTTCAATATAAGATGAGGGTCTAAGTCCAGTATTTGTCTCTTGATTTTTGATATAACTAGATACCATTCTTCTTGTACCACCAAAATTACCTGCTGCATCAGGAGTTGCATTTACAAATCCATATGGCCCATAAATTGGATTTCCATCGTAAGCCCAACCAAGTACAGGTGAATGTATTAATTCTTCAGTTTTCTCTACATTTGTTTCTGACTCTATATTGTCATTATAATTTTTACGAAGTTGTTTATTTGGATAGAATGATACTAACTTATTTCCTTTATCTATTATTTCTGATTGTAATTGTATAGTATCTTTATTTGAATTTATTGCATCTATTTTATAATCCAAATTATTAGAATATCTTTCCACATTATTAACTTTCCATTCATGAACATATGGTTCAAATGCTGCAGGATTGGAAGATTCTCCTGTTGGAATGACATTTACAGTTGTTGACTCCTGGTCATAATTGCCACCTCCATTAAGAACATCAACAGAAGTTATAACACCATCCACTATAGTTGGTTTTAATTGTGCAAAAAGACCTTTACCAACTACTTCTAATGTGGGAGGACTAGTATAATTGGTACCACCTACACTAACAAAAGCATCACTTATCGTTCCAGAAGCATCTACTATAACACCAATATTGGCACCTATTCCAGTTTTTAATGAAATATCTGGTTTTCTTATATTATTAAGTATACTAGATACACCAAAACCAACTCCACCAGATTTAATAAACAAATTGGAAATTTGACCTCTAATTACTGGATCACCTTTAGCGTAATAGTAATCGGGAATGTGTGATGAACTTATACCAATAGCACCTACACCTTCAATTGATACCTTAATATCTGGATATTTAAACGTATGAGTACCGCTACCAATACTTGTAAGATCTACAAATATATTCTTATCATAATCAATTGTTGTTCTTCCAAATGTTGTTACTTCTCTAATTGATACATTATCAATAGTAGGATTGAGGGTAGCACCATTAACATCTGTCCCACTAGAATATAGGTTTACACTATTAAGATAAGCACCACCTTGTCTCCACAAAGCAATTAATTTGTCTCCTACCCGTTCAGTATAAACATCAGCATATTGAGAAGTATTACCTTGTGTATATTCTGTATCGTGATGACCAACAATACCAAATCCATTCCACATTGAAAAATGACTTCCAGCACTTACATCAGCAGTTAATACATACCATCTACCTTCTATAAAAGGAGTTAATGGTGTACTAGTAAGATATCCAGCAGTAGTACCAGTATGAGTAGCTTTACCACCAGATATTGCCCATCCAGTTCCTACAGTCCATCCAGTAGTGCCAGAAAAATCACCATTACTAATCAATTCTGGACTATCATTAAATTTGTTAATATTACGTCCTAATTCGTTAGTAGATAACTTTAATATGTGATTCTCATACACACCATCTATCGTTGATGCATCTGCTAATTTAAATTTATTATTATCAACAACACTTACAAAATATTCCGATTTTGGTATTAACCCACCAATAATACTATTGGATGCAGAATATTTTACAATATCACCTTCTTTAAAATTATGCCTTTCTGCATATATGTAATCATAGTAAGTATTAATACCAACAAATGTAGTTGATAATTCTGCTCTTGTTTCTGGTGGATATTTTCTAGCATCAACCTCAACTTTATTATTTGCAAAGGAATTGCCTTTAGTATGAATAACAATTCTATCAATAATTTTTCTCTTACGATTGGATGTTATCGTATGAGTTCCAGAACCATCATCAAAAAATTCAATTAGTTTTTGTTTTGATAAAGCTCTTTCTTTAGTTGCTGCAAGAGAAAATTCATTATTATTTTGACTAGCAATATAATATGTTCCTCCATTTATCAATGTAAGTGGACTACTATTAGTTACAGCATCACTCTTATCTGCATTAGTACTTCCTACTCCAACTGGAGATCCAGGAGAACTTACAGTATAAATTACTTCCTCACCATCATCAAATCTATGGAAAGTTCCAATTCCAATTTTACCAGGAGTAGAACCACCAGTTACAACAGCAAACTCATTAAATGATTGTGAATGAACAAACTCCCTCATCTTTGCATCACAACTAACACCTTTACCATTTCCACCAGTTACACTTACTGATGGTATGCTAGAAAAATCCCATCCTTTAGAAGTAAGTAAAATATCATCTAAAACACCTTCATTTACATGAACATTACAGTCAACTGATGAACCAGTAGTATCTGCAATAGATACAGCAGGTGGAGTTACAACATCATAATTTCCTCCTACATTAAGAACATCAATTTTATCAAGTTGACCATAATATACAGAATCATTTGAAATTGGAGAATATATTTCAATACCATCAACACCAACACCTATTGGTCCAATAATTTTTTTACGACTTGTTGCTAATTTTGAATTTTTGGCGATTTTTCTAAAATTATTTTGATTTTTTAAACTACCACCAACATATAAATTGTATGGAGTAATTTTGTGCTTGAATGAAGTATTAATTCCACTATGAACTGGGAATAAAGTAAATCCAACATCTGTTTTACTATAATTCCATAAATTGTCATCAGTGAATATATTATTAACATTACTTGCCAATTTTATAATATTATCATCAACAACATTAACGTAATATACACCAGTTTCTATACCAACAGATTGAACTTTATTTAAAACTCCAAAATCATCAATATAACCAAGAATAACACCACTAGATGTCGAAGTAATTCCTGGTCCAATTGGTTGGTCTGCTATAGGTTGATAATAAACCTTTTCACCATTAAGGAATCCATGATTAGAAATGGTAATTCCAGATGCAGTTGTACCAATTCCAGCAGATGTAAATTCTTTCGATCTATCTGTTGTCTCTATATTAGAGTATGATGGATATCCAGAAAATGCAACATATGTATTTTTATCAGAATCAACAAATGTATTCTGAATATCGCCAATAAGATATCCTAAATTTAGATTATCTGATACTAAATCCTGTTTTCTTTCAAATACATACTCAAGATTTAAATCGGGTGTTGTAAGTAATGTATTAGAAACTCCACTTCCTTTATAACTAAACTTTGTTGGAGTTAAAATTTCATCAACTTCAACATTACCATCTATAGTAGTTAATGTTGATGCTTCATCAATAAAAATTATATCTCCAGATTTAAGATAATGTGGAGCTTTTGTAATAATACTTTTATTTACGACATCGATAGAGTCAATATTACATCTGAAAATATTATTATAAATCCAACTACTATATTTCAAATCTGTAGTTGAAGTCTTTTCACCGAGATGTTTTAGTGATATGACATCATCTTTACTAAAGAATTTAGTATCTTGATAATTTCCAGTAATATCAGAAATACTACCAACCAATCTCATTTGACATAATTTATTTGGATCATTATCTTCATAACTAAAAACAAAATTATCATCAATAATCTCTGTATTTTTGTTTAATGTTGTACTTAAACCAACACAATCAAAAAACTGGTTATAAGATTTTGATCCATATTGTGTAATTACGTACTGACCATTGGAAGCTTTATATGAAAATGATCCAGTATCACCAAAACCAACAGTAGAGTCTACAGTTACAACTGTATTTGATGGTGATGATGCAATTACTCTTGTTTTACTATTAATATTAAAATTACCTTTTACTGTGTCTGGAGAGAGGAATAATCTAAAATATCTCTTACTACCTTTTAAAAATACTGTTTCTACCTTTTCTATTGCTCCTTTTGCAGTAGAACTAGTAGAAAATCCAGCTAAAGTTCCTTGATATAGTGTAGAAAATTTTAATTGTGAAGGATCTCCACTAATTGCTTCTACTGTTACCTGTTTTCCACGAATCCATCTGGCATCTGAAGGTGAGATTGTATTATCAAATGGTTTATCAATAATTACGTGCTTTCCAAATAATACTTTGAATAAAATATCTAATGATAAATCTGTTCCTTTGGATGTATAGAAATCTTTTGCTCTAGTTAAAATATTTTCAACAGAAACTCCATCAGTAAAAGTTCTATTTTCTAATCCAGGAAGATAATTTTTTTTAAATTTGATATAAAATTCATTTAGGAAATTGAATCCTAGATTTATCACAATAGAATCTGTGACGTGTCCCGTAGCAGAAGTCTCACTAAAAGTTAAAAATTGTGGATCATCTGTAGATTTAATTTGAGAAATTCCATCAAATCCACGAATACACCCAACAAATGAGGTATCTGTCTTGCTAGTATATGTAATAATTTCATTATCAATTTTTAAAAGACCGTATTTTTCAGGAAATCCTTTAGTATGATTAACATTAATTAGATTATCATAAGCAAATACTTCACCATTTACTCTAATTTGCTCACTTGGGACAATTGTTCCTGCTGCAGGTATTGTTTGTGCTCTTACCGTCTCCATCTTTGATAGAGTCGATATTTTCTTATTAAATGCAATATTTTCTGCTATATCAGTAGTACCATATTCTCTTTCTTCAAACTCATAATATTGAGTAAGGAATTGCTTAAACAGTGATTCCTCACCAGCAGTAGTGTCGTTCTCAATAAAATCAGGTATCAAACTACCTAAGATATTAGAAATCTTTACTTTATTATCTTTCATTTCTTATCTTGTGTATGTAGTATTGGCAAAACTTGATGGTGGTATATAACTTGTCCCAGATTTATTTAATCCAGAACTAATAACGTCTTCCAAGAGATTTAACGTACTATTTGCTGTAGTATCTAGCACAATATAAAGGTTCTCTTTTGCGACAATATCATTAGATTCGGGATTAACTTCAATTTCTATTCTATCTGCAAGAAAACTGGAAGATATTGATACTGGATAGATTAAAATTTCACCTCTAACGTAATCTACAGATCCTGCATTAGCATTAACGTAAGTAATATTATTCTCACTATCTATTGTAAAGAATTTGATAGTTCCTTTAGTTGAATCATCTTCATTTGGGAAATCGGTTAAAAAGATATCACCATTAACACCAGTAATACGGAATGATGATGATTTGATATTAAATCCTTCTTTATCAGCGTGGAATTGGTTTCCGTAACACAGTTCATAGTTAGCAAAACCATCATAAACAGGAACTAAGTTCCTTCTCATCTTAATTGTAGTAATATTTGATGTTACTGCACTATCAACTTTATCAATTACATTCAAAAGTTTACTATACTTCAATCTACCACCAAATTGGTTAATATCAGTAGAAGCAGCATATGTATTGATTGCTTTTATTATATTTGATGCTAATCCAGTTTTAGATGCAGTTTGACCTGGATCATAAGATACTGTTGAGTTATATTCAACATACAGATAACTTAAATCAACAAATTCTTGCTTAATACCTGCAACTGTGTACTTCTTCAATCCCTGTTTGATTGCATCCTTTGTAACATCAGAGATAAATTCACCATATTTTGGTTTAATCGTAAGAAAAGCTTTACCATACTGAGGTGGAGTAAGTTCTTCTCCTCCATAAGCACTGACAGAATCAACATTGGAGAATAAAGAAGGAATCAAAGCAGTGTAATCGTTTGCTGTCACTGCCCTTTGCTGAGACGCATAGACCCTTGGAGCAAGGTATTTGATAGAATCTATGGATTCTATTTCTGCACCGTTCTGAGACGATTGTGTAGCAGTTACAAATGATATACCAGAAGTTATTGGAGTATCAAGATTTCCATATGTTAATTTACCTGCAAAACTAAAACTAGCAGCACCATTACCTTCTAATCCATTTGTCACAATGTATGTTGCAGCAATTATTCCTCCATTTGATGGTTTTTTACCTAATATTCCATCACCAAATAGAAGTTGATACCTTTCATCCTCAATTTCTTGTGTTAAGAATAATCTAGATTCACTATTTACCTGAAATATGTTCTCATATTGACTATATTCTTCAGTAATAGTGTCTTTTATTGAAACACGAATGGTAGAAGTGTCAATA
>Ga0163179_10000211_pt1 | contig 40892 bp, 27 predicted proteins | sample AtlANTMetagenome_FD_109643 | JGI IMG/M metagenome (GOLD analysis project Ga0163179, IMG submission 109643) | Marine eukaryotic phytoplankton communities from the Atlantic Ocean - Atlantic ANT 2 Metagenome | ecosystem: Environmental > Aquatic > Marine > Oceanic | place: North Atlantic Ocean... | reverse complement strand
TATTGCGTTCGGCCCCTTTATCTTTATTAGGAAGGGATATGACACTGAGACGCTAATAAACCATGAGCGGATTCATATTGTTCAGCAGTACGAGCTTTTGTTTGTTGGGCAGTGGTTGCTTTATGTTATTTTCTGGCTAATTGGTCTTATTAAGCATCGTAATGCGCGAACGGCGTATGTTGAGAATCCTTTTGAGAAGGAAGCTTATGCGTGTGCGTACAACAAGAACTACCTCTCCACGAGAAAGCCCTGGTCTTGGGCCATGTACGTATAGGAGGTCTTCGTGCCCTTTAAGTCGCAAGCACAAAGAAGATTTTTCTACGCGAACAACCGTGAGCTTGCGGAGAAGTGGCAGAAGAAGACTGGAAAGAAGCGGCTTCCGGAGCGTGTGAAGACTGCAACCTCCAAAGAGGAGATCCACCGACTTGCTGATAAGAAGGGGATTCCTTGGGATGACGACCCAAAGTTTAAGAAGTGGTCTAAGAAGGTCACGGGAAAAGCTTGTCTCGATGACATGAGCCCCTCCCAGCTATCAAGACTCAAGAAAGCCTTGAAAGAGAGAGGGATGAAGAAAGAAGCAACCAACCTGGTCACTTCTAAAAAGAACGTTCCTGTTGTTGCTCCGGTACCTAAAATAGATCCTCCGCCGAAGAACCAATTAACGGGTTTTACGGACAAACTGTTTAAGCACTCTCCGGTGAAGAACCTTTCTTTAGGCGGGGGAAGCTTAAATGTCGGGCTAGCTAAAGATTTTAGTAAAAACCTGTCAGGCAATTTAGATTTCAGTATTCCCACCAGACGGGGCGGGGATGGCAAGGTTTTCGCGACACTCACGACGAGATTTTAAATGGGGATTAATATGGTACATTTTTGGCAAGCTTTATTAGCCGGATTAAGCACGAAGAAGGAAAAGAAGAGATGAACGCGATGACCAAGTACGCTGCTAAAAAAAGCATCATAAAGGAGCTTACTGAGCGTATCTCTCAAAAGCTTTATGGTAAGAAGCCTGGAAAGTACACGGGTACTCTTTCCGGAGCAGGGCTTGGCACTCTCCTAGGGGGATCGGCAGGCGTTGGCATTGGTGGCTTCATCGGGATGAGAAACGCCTCACTAGCAAGCCTTGCAAGACAGAAGGCGTATGCCGCTGCGGGTAGGCCTGGAATGGCCATAATTGAAGGTATTGGCGGTGGAATTCTTGGACCCATCGGTGGAGCCATAGTGGGCGGCGCGACGGGCGGAGCCGTTGGGCTTCCATCCGGCGCTCTCCTAGGAAGCCTTTTAGGTAAGACGATTGATAAGGCCCGCATGGCGAAACACCTGAAGGCACGAAAAAAAGTTAATAAGCGCTTAGCCCTTGGCGCTGGCGGCGGCGCGTCAGCCGCTGGACTTGCAGCCCTTTTGTCTTCTAAGAAGGGCTCCAAGAAGAAACGTGCCTGAACGTAAGCTTTCGGAGGAAAGGATGAAGACAGCTCATACAGCAAGTACTGGCCAGACGTATTTTCAGCATCTTTTATTTGCTGTGGGTGTCGGCGTTAAGCTGCTCATGTCTTCCTTATTTTTTATTACGCATGGGTTTGTTCCTTGGGTTCCTATTCCTGGAAAGTTTAACCTTAAAGAGATGGGGTTGCTTCTTCTTGTTAAGAACCAAGACTTGAAAACACGGAAGGAAATTTTTGGAGGAGATGTATGAGCAGGGACAAGCTAAAAAGGATCGCCAAGGAGCTTAGAAAAGCGTCTAAGATGCATAAGGGCCAGGCGAAGAGAGTTGAGAGTATTGCTGGTAAGGTGAAAAACGCTTGGGCGAAGATTGCCTCTTCCGAGAAAGACCCACGATTGGTTCGCGCTGGCGTAGATGGTTATAACCAGCCCAAGAGAACCCCTAACCACCCAACCAAGTCACACATTGTTGTTGCTAAGGTGGGCGACCGGGTAAAAACAATCCGCTTCGGACAACAAGGCGTAAAGACAAACCAGACCAAGGGCCAGCGAGAAGCCTATGAGTCTAGACACGCCAGCAGCATAGCCAAAAACGATAAACTATCGGCTTCGTATTGGTCCACAAAGGTTAAGTGGAGCCCAAGCAAGACGAAAGACAAAGATAACAAGAAATGGGTAAAGGGGTCCTAATGAACGCACTAGAAAAATATGCATCGAAGCAGAAATTAGCCACGGGTCTTATGCACTCTTTGAGCAGCCTTATGGGTAAGCTTGGAGGTCACGGCGGACACCACATGCCGCAGCACAACGACGACATGCACATGCTTTGCAAAGTGTTGGATAGTACGGCTGCACAGGCTATTGCACTAAAGAAGAAGATTGCCATGGGACATAAGCTCCCCTCTTGGGCTGAGTACAAGGTTTACAAGGCTGGGGACGCCATTAAGAGCGCGATGTCTTCTACGTATTCTCTGAGTCATCAAGGGCCTAAGATCTCGATCATGATAAAGAAGCCTACCCTGTAGGAAAGCCCATGTAATATTTAGGGACTCTCTTTTACAGAGTATCCGCTAGGGTGCTAGACTTTATCTAGAAGACAGACCTCTGTAGGGAGATATAATGGGTGTACTAGACATTGTTCCTAACGCGTTTCGCTCAAACGGTAAGAAGCTTTCAGATTTTCTTCCTCACGTAAACGAGGACGGCAAGTCTGTTGTGAACCCGGCAAATAACAGAGCAGAGGAGTTTAAGAAGAAAGGCCTCTATAACGCGACAACAGTAGCAAGACCTATAGGTGGTATCGACATAAAGCCGAACACTTATGCCACTGTTCAGGTTATAGACTCTAACGGGAACTTCTTAAAAATGTTTAATAAGCTCGACGGGGTCTCAGACCCTCTGTATGGCGGGACGTACACCGATAAGCTTCTTAGTGGGTCCCTATACCATACGCAAGATCCCGACGCGAACCCGTTCGCTATCTTCGGCTCCGCCTCTTCTCCTAAAAGTAATCACAACTCTTCTAGCGGAGTTGACGGTGAAGGAAACCCTACGTCCACCGCCTGGACCGATTGGATACTCCAGTCTGTTCGCGAAGAGAGGACGGAGAAAACGCAGCTTGTAGAAACCTTTGGGGACAACTACCTTTATTCTTACGGACAAAAGCCCCGCGTTTTGGCGTTTTCTGGGACGCTTATGAACACAGAGAACTTTAAGTGGAAGGCTATATTTTGGGAGAATTGGGACAAGTACTTTAGGGCGTCGAAGCTTCAAGAAAAGAACGCCAGAATGTACATAAGCTTTGATGAGACCATTGTTGAGGGTTACCCAATTGCGGCTATGGCGCAACAGTCCTCGGAGAGCCCCTACGCGATAATTTTTCAGTTTAGCTTCTTTGTGACCAATTACATAAGCACTGGGATTAGTAGCGCTAAAGTTAAGGCAAGGAAGAATCTAAACAGAAAAGCCTATCAAATAAAAGCAGGATACGATTTTCAAGACATGCGATGGGCTAAGCATGCGTTTTTTGGGGCTAACACTATAAGTGATGTTCTCCATGGCCGGGGACTTAGTGAGTACGTCGGCTCTGCTGTTGGGGAATCCATTAGGATGGGAATGGGAAATGGCACAATTTCGCTCATGACGTCTTCCTATGTAGATCGAAATCTCCGAAGAGCTACTAGCTTGGGGATCGCTCATGCTCACAACGCTCTTTGGCATGAATCGAACCAACGAGATATGGAGCAAAAGTGGAAGTCTTTGGGGGCCACTGCGCTTGGGGACTTGTTCACCACTGTTGGAGACGTGGCGCAGTACGGCGTAGATCAACTCGGCGCGCACGGGGCCTTTTGGGGCAACATAAACTCTCTTCTTGGTTTCGCAGGTCAACTGATGCAAAAAATGGAAGACACCACAAAGGAAGACAACATCGGAGAAGGCTGGGGAAGGCAGACCGGCGTTGGCCTATCTGGGATGCCGCTTGGTACGCTCTTCCGGCAAGGTTACGAGTCAATGTCTTTTGTCATGGCCCAACACGCTGTGGGAACAAGCGATGGGAACGAGACTAAAGGCCAAGCTGCCGTTAAGGCCGCTGAGGCAGAGCTGAAAGAGGCTTATGAGTCCTCCGTAACCGCTTCCACTTTCTTCGTTACCGAGGATGGAACGCAAGGAACTGACCCGGACGAAGAATCGGACGAAGGGTTTATGAGCGCCGAAGAGGCCGCGCAGGCCATAAACGCGGGCTATATAGAGTAGACGTTTACCTTATTATTTTATTATGGATTTCCCTTATGAGCTTGATAAAGTCTATTAGTTTTCTTGATAAAGATGAGAAAAGACAAAGGCTTTACGCTAACGACAGAACAGGGTATTTTCATCACGAGGCAAATGTAATGTCGGGACGAGCGCGCTATCAGACTTATGGAGTTAGCGCGGTGACCCTTATAGAGGCAGTCAGAGAGGGAGACCCTGTTTTGGAACTTGAGGACGGAAATCGCGTACGCGTTTGTCAGGGCGGGCACCCTGATGGGGTTAGGGTTGATGCCTTATGTATCTGCGAAGCACACGATAAGCATTATCTTAAGAAGCGAGACAAGGGGATAGTAAGTTGACTGTAAGCAGGGCAATAGGCTTAAAGTTGTTTTTAGAGGGTCAAGAGATTGACGTTGCGTCGGCAGATCTTTCTTGCGGCGTTAACCAGCAGGCCAATTGCAGTATCGAGATACCTACATCGGACTCTGTCCACAAGTTACTCCCAAGAACCCTCGTACACCTTTTTTACTTCGACACCTCCCACTCTACGCCGTTCATTCCGAAGTACCCAGATGACGTTGTTGGGGCAACCGAAGGCTCAAAAGTTACAGGCGATGTTTCTAGATCTAGAGATATTAAAACAAAAGAGGGTGCTGAGGGACAATTTTATACGCATGGCGATATGAAAAAAGATTTCAGGTACTGGAAGCTTCTTTTTGTTGGAGAGGTCTTGGGTTATCGGTACCGGAACACGACCTCTGGGAGGTCTATCATACTTTCGTGTGTAGACTGCTCCAGCTACTGGTCCTCTGCCCAACTATACTGGGGCGGCGCTAAACTATCCTCCTCTACGTATAAACGCGCAATATTCGTAGGAGCCGCCCAAGTTCACCGAGGAAAGTCGAAGGTTGACTCTAGTGGAGACCTCCTCAGGGTTCTGAAACGCAAACCCTCGTCAGTGAATCAGATACACGGACTTTTAGGTGGGTGTATAAGCCTCTTGGAGTCCGCAAGCGGGGTTTACGGAGTAGGGGAGTACAAAAAATATCGAGGCGTAAACGACTTTATGACGGTCGCGGAGCTTCGCCTAAAGTTGACGAGAATGATAGCTGCGGCCCCTAATGACACAACGTCTGAGGTTTTTATAAAACAGAAGTCATTCGCCCGTTATCTAAGAAAGCTTACTAGAGGACTTAAAGCCACTTCTAGCTACATGGACCTCCTGGGTACTCTTCTGTCCAAGTGCTACTACAACTATGCTTCTGTTCTTGCCCCGCCGTACTTCCCAGACGGGGTACACGAGGTCTGGGGTGACGTAAAAGAGCCCCCAAAGAACGATTCCCCGGCCCCGGCCGGCGCTAAAGGGAGAGCTAAAAGCGGACGCTCGATTATGAAACAGATGTCCGAGGCAATATGGGATACCTGGACGAAGTGCGGGCAGAGGGTAGCGAAGGTAAATAACACCAAGGGGATCGCGACACCTTACCCTAACACCACGGGGATCGCGAAGGGGGTCGCGACACCTTACCCTACAGGCAAAGACTGGGTAGCTTACAAGGGAAACACCCAACTCAAGCGTGACCTTCAGAGTAAGCTGAAAGGTCTCATAAGTAAGGCAAAATCCGTAGGGCTTCACACCGAAGCAGGGCTTGTTGCGGCAAGAAACGAGGCTTCGAAAAATGCGACTACTGACGCAAAGCGTAAGACCGCTTCTACCCTATCAATAGGGTTTAACTACTGGTACAACGCGTACCAGGCCGCGGTAGAACTCTCGAATAGGCCCGTCGACGAACACAGCGAGTATTTATATAGACAGGTGGTCAAGAAGATCCGCTGGGCAATAGGTAAGCTTGGGAGGGGACTAGGGGTCTATGGAACAGTCGTAAGGGAGAAAGTGACTCTACGGCAGACTCTCCACTGTTTCATGTTTATGCCTGACATCTACATGTGCCCTCCACCTAAATGTAATGTCCTTTTCCCTAACCAAGTTTCGTCTATTGAGTTTGATAGGAGTTATTTGTCAGAGGTAACCCGGCTAGCCCTTCATGGAAGAAAAGCGAGCGGGAGGAATCTTAAGACGCTCTACTTCGCCCCAAACGGGGATGTTCTAGGAGATAAAGAGAGTACAAAAAACCTGTACCAAGACGCCTTGTCGGCCGCCAAGAAGTCTCACAGCTTCTTAATGAAGCACGAAAAGTATATTGGGATAATCCCGTCGATTATGGGTCTTGGGGACAACGAAGCGCATGAGAAGATTAACGCCGCTACGGAAAAGCAGCTAAAAAAGCTTGGTAAGGATGAAGATACCAGCCCGTTCCAAAGAAACAACTCACCCAGCCTTTCCGGTGCCGCATCTTCTGGGAAAAAACAGCACATGGCTCGTGCGGCTAATTACATGTTTTATTCAAGCCGGTACGACGGAAGGACAATGCGCCTAAACTGTCGATTTAGCCCTCAATTAGTGCCTGGGCAACCCTGCCTTGTTTTAGACCCAAACAAGAATGCTAGAAGCGTAGTTAGTGTTGACGCTGATATGCAGAAGGTTATTGATCTTGAGAGGGAAATGGCAAAAATAAAGTCGGATGACACCCTTGCTGCGGCCTTGGAAAGTAATTCGTCATACCAAGACCTGGCAGCAAAGCTTGCCTCCGCTAAGAACGGGGTTAACAGCCGGCTCGCTAAAGGGAAGACAAAAGGCACCCACTATCTAGGCCTTATTGCTGGAATAAACCACGCCTTCCACGCATCTGGCGGAGCCTCCACAACGGTTATCTTGAGCAAGGCCCGAACCCACACCGAAGGCGTTGACATCTTTGGGGAACCCGAGGACGCCGGCCCGCGCGCCAGCGCAAAACAAACAGTACGGCATCGAGCGAAATACACTTATGGGTCGAACCAGGCGTCTGGGTGGTGGGTACAGTGCAATAAGGGACCCGGCAAGGTAGAGAAAAACGCTGCTGGAGAGTTCGTAAACACCTACCATCCAATAAGGAAGCCTTCAAAGCTTTACAAACAAACGAACGAAGCAACGCTTAGCGGACCTCCCTCCGAAGGCCACTGGAAGATACGAACAGCCAAAAGCACATATAAAGAGGGTGAGGATGGGCTAGAGGAAATTAATGGAACATGGTTCGCGAAAGTGACTGTTCTAAAAAAGGGGAAACTGAAAGAGGCATCTAGAACATCGAGCAAGCTTGGGGCTAAGTTTTCTTTCGAGCAGACGGCCACCCCTCCTTGGTTTTCGCATATATACCACCCAGACCTCATAGGGGAGAATTTTTACGCGGTCTTGAACGGCTGCCTGTCTGTACTCGATGGGAATCTATTAAGGGGTGTGAGTGACTTTGATCATCTAAGCGGCCTGGGAGATACTCTGAAGAAAGCCATATCCTCTGGTGAAGATCTAAGTGGCAGCCCGAACATGGATCACTCTGAGCAGATTATCTCCAATTTTTCGGAAACGGACCACTACAAGACCCTTTTTGGGAAGGACTCCAATGGTAAGGAGTTTTTAAAAAAGACGCTATCGGACGTTAAGTATACTCTTCCTGGTCCGAATGATGGGGAACCGATAAATATCCCCAGCTCAATTTCTACCCAACAACAGACGGTCTTCCAAGCAGCGGAAGCCTTGACGGAGATCTACCTCATGATGGAGGAGAACAACCTGGACACCGACAGGTGGGTGGACTCTTACACAAACAGACGCTTTGCTACTATGGCGGATATCTTTGGCGTCCCTGCAAGCTCCGACTCAGTCACAATTGGAAACAAATCCGGAGATTACCGTAAAGGAACAACCAAGAACGAATACCATTTGAGGCTCCGATCTAACATGGCCCTGGAGACGATGATTGACCCCAATGGAAAGAAATATGGAGAGTACGACAAGGGGAAATTTAACTCAGGGTTTCACACTTTTGCGTTTGGGAGCGTAGCCCCTGGAACAAATTTACCTGGGTGGGAACCCCTTCCAATGGCGGGGAAACCCTCAAAAGTTAAGCTCCGAGAACCTGACAAGTTTGTAGACCCCCGACGGACTAGATGGGATCGAGTCCACACGTATTTCGAGGAGATCCACATGATAAGCACATCAAACCAGAAGGCGACGAAAGATGACGACTAAGGAAACAAGATTATCAACAGATAATAATACGGACCAAGCGCAAGATGATCACGACAGCGAAGGGTTTGAGACCATGAGTGAGACCTTTGGAACCGGTGTAAATCAAAAAGTCTTGCTGGTTACCAAGGGCTTTTCAATTAAAAATATTGTGAAGTCTTCCACGTAGGGGCTTCGATAAAAAAATACTATAGTGCATAATATACATACGTGTGGGAATGTACTAATATCTACCACCTAGTAACGGGAGGTTGCCGATGACACGGCTTGAGAAAATTGCTGCCAAGAAAAGCCTGATTGAGGGCTTAAAGGCCAAGATGAACACTGGCAAGGAGAGCGTTAAGAGCTTCCTTACGTCAGAAAAACACAAGACGAAGCGCCGCATTGCCGCAGGTGTTGCTGGCGCAGGCGTAACTGCAGCAGTGCTCAGAAAGCTTCTCAAGAAGAAGTCTAAGGGGAGCCTGAAAGCTCTCCTAAAGAGCAACAAGGGCAAGGTGGTGGCCGGCGCTACCGCAGGCGTTGGGCTCGGCGCACTTCTTTCTAAGAACAAGGGATAGGCGATCATGATAGATGCGAACGTAATTACTGCTTTTAGGCAGGCTACCATTTCTGACAAAGAGCTTAAGAAGACCGCTATGGTCCGCGCACTTCAGGCGTCACCGGAGTTCCATGAGCTGGCCAAGGAGGCCGGACTTGTGGATTGGTTTGCTCGTCAAGCCCTTAAGCGTGGCGGCGGATCTTCAGCCAAGTGGGGCAAGAGTCGACTGCTTAGAACGGCGGCTAAAGATGGCCGAAAGGCTAATACAGCTCAAAGAGTTGCAGCCTCTGAGGCAGGTAAGAGCCCGGCTTACATTAGGCGCACGGCAGTTGCGGAAGGCCGAAAGCCTGTAATGGATATGAAGCGTGAGATTGCTAAGCTTGAGAGCGATGCTGCGAAAAGATTTGCTGGGCCTTCGGCCATGGAGTCTTTACGAATGAGGCTCCCAGGTGGTGGCGATATCTTCTCTAAGCTGCAGCCAGTTGCGCGCACGGGCTCTGGAGGTCCGGGACTTGGTAAACGTAACATCTTAGGCAGATACCTTGAGGGTGCTCCGCTTGGCCGAAGAGGCATGATTGCTAAAGGAATGGACTTAACGACGGGTCTAGGCACTGGTATGGGCCGTGCGGCAGATCGACTTAAGAAGCTCCGGGTAAACCGGGCGGATGCTGCTAAGGTCACAGGCAGCGGCGGCCTCGGCTATGCTTTAGGATAGGGGGAAAGCATGCTTACTGTTGAATCTCTTTTCGCCATGATTGACGAGATGCACAGCATTAACAACAGCGTTGTTAAAGTGGCAGGTACTATCCATAACCCCTACCTAAACAGGGCTGTTAAAATACAAAAAGTGCAGCCTGTTCTTAATAGAGCTATTGGTAAGGACGCCAAGAAGCGAATGAAGCCTAGCAAAACGCCGGCTTAGGAGACTGTCTTGTCTGTTGACCCTGTATCGGACTTTCTGAAGTATGCCGCAACCACAAAGGTTAAGTCGCATACGCGTAGAGTAAACAGCAAACTTGTTGCTGTTTCTTCTCACGACAGGGATGTCCTCAAGGGCGATGAGGAGTCGTCAGACCTAAGTAAAAGGAAAAAGCGCCAAGATCGAGAGCTAGCCCTTTGGAAGTCTTGGAAGGATGGAGGAATGCAGGTTGATGACCTAAAACCTTTATTACGAAGCTTTCGCCCAATGCTGAGGTCGAAGGCCAATGTGTATAAAGGGCGAGTTAAGATGATACCGGACTCGGCCATAGAGTCTGAATTCCAACTTCGATTCGTTGATGCGCTTAGGTCCTACGACCCTAGTAAAGGATCTCTATCTACATACGTTTACCGGTATTTGGACAAGGCAAAGCGTTTTATTGTGGAGAACCAGAACGTTGGGAGAATACCAGAAAACCGTGTCTATAAGATAAAGCAGTTTACTACTGCTAGAGACTTTCTGACCGACGATCTTGGGAGACCCCCGACGACCGAAGAAGTCGCCAAACGGCTAGGGTGGAAAAAGTCTGAAGCGGAAAGAATGGATTCAGAACTTAGAAACGACTTAATGACTCAAGGATTTGAGGATGACCCTTATACACTGTCTCCCTCAAAGTCTGAAGAAGTCCTGCGACTGTTCAAATACGAACTGTCTGGGAACGAGCGTTCAGTCTATGAATACCTTACAGGATACGGTAAACCCCAAACTACTTCTACCGGGGAGATAGCTAAAAAGCTAAAAATGCCGGATTATAGGGTTAGTCGAATCAAAGATTCGATCCAGAAAAAACTTAAACACTATTTATCTTAGGAATACATGCGATGAGACCGAAATTCCAAGAATTAAGCTTTGGCTCGGGTAAGTCCAGAAATTGGAAGTCGCTTGCCCAACAGCTTGGGGAGGGAACACAGGTCGCAGACCTATTAAGACCTAATAGAAACCCCACGTCATTGTATAAGCAGTCCATATTTGGACACCGCACTGGAATGAAACAATCACCGCTAAAAGGATTAAATAACATGAGCAACGTTAAACATGCTTCCGCAGCGCCGGATTTTGTTTTGGAGGGACTTCGTTACGCTAGCGCCGCCTCCAAAAAAGACTTTATGGAGAAGAGAGCCAACCTACCCCTTGGGTGGTTTGGTGGAAACAAGCTCACTGGTCTTGGTGCCATAATTGGCGGCCTCATTCCTGCTGCTAAGCAGACGTCGCATTTGCGCGGATTGGCAAAAGATCCCGCAGCGGCACTTAAGGTGAGAGGCCTTGCCGATGACGCCGCAAAGCTAGAAGCTCAAGCAGCGGCGTCGGGAACAAAGTTTAAGCCAAGCTGGGAGCAGCGCGTTGCGGGTAGAGACACTAAGTTCCTAGATGCGGTCAAAGGCAAGAACTGGAAAGACGACCCCATGGATATGCTCAAGGCTTATCTACCCCAGGTAGGGTCACAAGGACTTCAAGGGGCAGCGCTTGGGGCAGCAGCCGGAAAGCTCGGCGACACTTTATTAGCTATGTATAAGCGTAAGAAGTTTATGGATACTGCTAAGAAGGTTGCAGTTCCTGCGGCGGCAGGCTTAGGAGCGTATGCTCTATTAAAGGATTAGGGTAGAAATGTCTGATAAATACGACAGAAGTGCCCTAACGAAACTCGCTGAGGGCTGGTGGGATAAAACCAAGCGACATATATCGTACGCTACGCCTTCGTGGCTAGGTGGAGCAGACCGCCCAAATTTTAACAATAAGGTTAAGTTTGCTCCTCTTAAGAGTGCTCCAGGTAACCTGGAAAGTTATTTAAAGAGTCAGGCTGAGGAGCGCGCTAAAACCCGTGTTGGGTATAGCAACAAGCCTCGGGGAAATGACGAAATTGCAGCACCTAAAGAAATCAGGGAGATGGCGCAGAAAATACTAAAGCGCCGAGAGGCCGCCAAAGCGACCAAGCTTCGGTCTGCCAGGGAGTCAGCTCCTCCTGTTAGGCTCCCGGTTCCTGGCGCTGCGGGCCCCGCTGCCACCGCTGCCACTGCTGCTGTAGCGGCTCCAACTGCGTACGAGCAGTTTATGCAGCAAAGCATTCCTTTAAAAGACCAGCCCCAAAAAAGCGAGCTTGTACCCCCGGCACTGAAAAGCACCCCCGAAGCCACAGCAGCCCCTGCCCCTAAAGCTCCCTCACCGATTAACATTAAGATGCGCAGAGGCCGTGGTTATAATTGGTTGGCCAAGGAGATTAATAAACAGCGCGCCGGATCTGGCCAGGCGGTAACCGGCGCTGACCTCCGAAAGCGCATGGGCAACCAGATGCTTTACGCCAATAGGGGGTACTCGTTTGACCCGACTAACCTTGGCACTAAGGGCTCCAACGTGACAGGCGGACTAAACGCTAAGCAGGTCACCAGAGCACAAAGAGGCATGCGAAGCTTCGTTGCTAAGAGAAAGAAGCGACGAGCCGGCATTGACGCTTACGCAAAGGAAAACAACTTACGGTCGTTCTCGGACACCCGCAAAGCCCGGCCTAATTACCGGAGAAGTCGGTATGACCGAAGGATTTCGAATGTTCGCGGGGCTACGCCCATCGTTCAGAGGCTCAGTCGAGGAGAGATATCTGCAGTAGAGGCCAACAAACTACTTCGTCAGTACAAGCGTCGCGTGGCCGTAGGCCCGGCGGGGGCTCCTGGCGGAGCACCTAGAATAGTTTCAACTGGGTTAAAGCCTGGTGGGTATAACCAAGAAGCTCTTCAAAGAATTGCTAACGAGGGTAGAAAACGGAAAGATAGCCCCACAATAGTTACGAGGTAATCTTGAAAACAGCGAATGGCCTAACAATGGACTACGTGCCCTCAAGTGACCTTGAGGAGTCCCCATTAAGTATTCGTCATGTGGACGATTTGGAGAAGTTGGGGGAACGAGTCGACGAGTTTATTAGGTCTGAAAAGGCCCGCCTTAAAATTGAGAGGCAGTTCCTCAAGTCCATTATCGATGCCTCTAGTTATGGGGCAGCCACAACCAAGGCGAAGTGGTTGAGCGAGAACTCCGTAGTAGAGGATATTAAAACTTTATTGGGGATCAAGAAGAAGTAATGAAAGCTAGATTAAACACTATAAAGACTATATTTTTCCTGGACTCACAAAGTGAAGTTTCTGGGATAGGGTCTTTTGTTGCCGAAGCGACGAGCGCGATATTTATTGACGCCGTCACCCTTGAGAAGGCTAGCTCTGTCGAGCTTACCGCTGTGTCTGGGTACCCGGCGCTGTTTTCTAGCCCAAAGTTCTATGTAAGCGCCGCCGGCAGCTACGAGGTCACCTATAAGTCCAATGGCTCTCCCATATATAGGGACATCCTGAATGTTGGCCTAGACCCTGTTTCCGACATCGGTGTCAATGAGACCTTCGACTTAGTGGTCGACTCTACATACATAGGCGGTGTTGGGGAGACAGTAAAGGCCCATGTTTTTGACGTTTCCGGCTCCGGGTACGGCCCGGAAGTATACGCGAAGTATACTGGAGATGCGGACGTAGCAACCACCTACGTTGCCAACGGAGATACAGTAAAGCTCGGCATTAATGGCGAAGCCGCGACAACACTCACTATTGTCGCCACTGCCGCAGAAAGCACCGGGGCCGCCGGAACTTTTGCCGCTGGGGTAGCGGCTGACAAGGCCTACTATTCCGCAAATGGTGGTCCAAAGAAGTTAGTACAGATAGACGGCATTAGCGGCGTTGACAACTACGTAAATCATCTGAACGGCGTACTTAAAAGCGTTACCGCGTCCAATGAAGGAGGGCAGATAAAGCTGACCTCTGATGTATATGGAGACTCCTCTAAACTTACTATAAGTGACGCAGAGGGGGACTTTTTAACAAAGACGGGGCTTCCAGAAACGACACAAACCTCAGCGGGCAATAACGTCTCTGACGCAGACAGCGTTTCTTTTTCTTCAATCAAGTCCTTGCTTGAAGGACAGTTTCCCCTAATCACCGTTACCAAGTCCGCCTCCAATAACATTGTATTAAGTTCGAATAAGAAGTCCGGTAACACGGCTATCGCTGGGGCAGACACAGAGATAACTTTAGCGGAGACTACGGCCCTCTCCACGCGGCTTGGGCTAGCAGGGCTCTCCACTGTGAGCGGGGCTGCAAACTCGGTTTACAGCACAGCTTACTATGCATCGAAGGCTGGGTACTCTGTTCCGGACTTTAAGTTTCTTTCTGAGGGCTGTTACTTTGTTTTGTGGACAAAAGAGGTTGGCGGTAACGACGTTCCTGTTTATGGGAAAGAGTTCCTTATCACTCAGCCGGTCGGCAAGGAGTATGTACGAATCAGACTCCAGAAGAATGAGGCTACGTCCGCAGACCCTCAGACCGGCATCGCTGTGACGATCCACGACCTGGACGGAAGTCAGGTGGCGTCCGGCGTCACAGACCTAGACGGTTATGTTGACGTGGATGTTTACCCCGGAGACTATACGGTAGTTTGGTCCAATCCTGGTACGGTTTGGAGGGATAATGCGGTGAGTTTATCGGTGCTTGACACCGCTTCCGTTTCGTCTGAAAGCCCTCTTTCTAAGAACACAGCCACGAGAACCCCTCAAGGGTTTCAACTCTATACTGACCCTTTTGAGCCAACTATCACAGACAACTACTTACCTGCCGCACAGTGTGAGCTTTACGCCACATTATTCACTATTGATAACAAACCTGTTACTAACACAGATGTGTTTGTATCCTACTCCGGCGCACCGCAGGTGGTATCTGGGTATGGGGTCGCTGGCGGGAAGGCAGTGTACAAAACTGACGCTAACGGGCATGTGAACTTTAAGTTACTTCAAGGAGCTAAAGTGGAGGTTTCCATTGCGACGATGTCTTTTCGGCGCACAGTCACAGTTCCTTCTGGGGTGGATGCTGCGAATCCCGTGAACCTGCTGACACTTATGTCAGACGCGAATGACCCTATGGACATAATCGCGGCCCCGAAGGTCTCAGCTCCGAGGAGAACACTATGATTTATTTAGACTTTGACAGGCTTGGCGCTTTAGAGGACGTGCGGGAATCGACGTTACAGAAGCTGGCCGCAGCCCCCGCGTTGATGATGAACAACCCAGGGCAGCAGTTAAATACTAAGCAGTATATGGGCAACAATGATCAAGAGACTGGCCGATCCATTCTGCAGGGAGGGACAAACAGCTTGCCCTTCCAGAACCTTGGGCATGTGAACAATACAAACACCGCCCCTGGGTCACACGTCAACAGCTTGAGCAAGCTCTTTAAGCCCGCCGCAGGAAATACAAAGGCAGTGACATCTTTCGCTAACAATCAGTCTAGAGGCTCAGCTCCCCCAGTAGGCAAGCTTGACGGGGCCCCGCAGCCACCGCAAGTCAAGTTCGCCTCCACCGCCCTAAGAGTACGCCCAGAAGACCTTGTTAAGGTGGCAACCAGAAAGCAGAAGTTAGAGGCTTTTACGAACCTTATTACTGGCACTCCTAGAAAGGCGTTAGATGTAGGGGCTGATGCCCTAAAAAGAACGAAGAATTGGGTCAACAAGCACACGACTCAGGTAAAAACTCCTGAGCAGATACTAGCTCCCAGAACTAGCCCAATACTAGATGGGGCAACCCAAAAGCCTCTTACGAGGATGGTTGAAACTGGCGAAACCGTCCCGCTGACATTGGGGCAAAAAGCCAAAAACTTTTTTACTCTCGGTGGCCAGAAGAATTACTGGGTTGGTCCCGGCCCTGACGCGAAGTTTACAACAACTGGTAAGCCGGTTCGAACGCACACGCCTGCCGCACCGACAGCGACAGAAGCCCCTTTTGGAACATTCCGAGTTGATGATAAAGGCGCTAAGATATTCGGCCAGAGCGGCGCTCCGGTTCTACCAAGTGGGGAGGTTGCCTCGAAAGCTCCTGGCTTTTTAACAAGACTTAAAGCAGCCCGGAAAGCTAATGCGGGGGCGGGTGGACGTGTTTACAACACAAACCCTATTAGGGGAAGTGTCGGTAGAGACATTACTCGCGGGACAGAAGGAGGGCTTCTTCCCTGGAGCCAGAGAACGGCACGCCCTGCTGGGTGGAGAAGGGCAATACCGACTCGCGGCAGCGTCGTAGGCACGACCGGTGCGACCGTGGCTGGAGTTGGTGGGGCGACTCTCGCCGGAACAGTCTACAACCCGTTTTACGATCTCGGACTACCCTATTTTGGCGACGCCCCCGGCGACGTCCAGTTAACTGAGGTTAAGAAAGATCCCAATAAAAAGTCTTTGAGCTTAACAGATAGATTGAAAAAATCTGCCTACCACGGCCTATCTTGGGCTCCATGGTCGACCGCTCCCGGTGTCATCGCGAACTTAGCCTCTGATAATGAAATCGACCCTAAAACCGGCGAGGAAATACCCATTACTGGAAATGCTTTTAATGCATTGTTTGGCACGAAAGATTGGGGAAAAGAGATCGCCAAAAAGGCCCCGGGGGACAGGGAATACGATACAGTAGCCCTTCGCCCCGAAGGCACTCAAACTCTTGACGATGCAATAATCTCGGGCGCTGGAAAACATCATAGGGCCATGCGTGAGGCCGATAGGCTTGAGGCTATTAAAAGAAAGAAAGAGCTTGAGAGAAGGATTAAGGCTGAGCAGGAGAAACCTTCTACAGCCCCAACTATGTCGAAAGTCGAAAGAGAGGCGACGGCGGGACGCGCCAAGCCGCGTTTCTCCAGCAAAGATAAACAAGTAGACTCACAGGGTCAAACTATAGTGACTAGGTAGAAGAGAGTAACGTGGCACAAACTTACGTCAGTTTTAGAACAGCTTTATTTCCTGGGGGAGACCCAATCTCTGGAGTATACGTAGCTTTATACGATTCTACTGGGGCTAACCTTCAAACCTCTGCGACCTCTGGGGCAGACGGAAGAGTTTTTCTTGGGGATATTGCTGAGGCTACTTACGAGCTTAGAATAACCGCCCCGGCACCTGCAAAGGTCCAAAAAGGGACTCTGCAGCAAATCGTGGTACAGGGAGCAGGCGATCAAGTGTTTGACGTAGTCATCGACACCTCCTCGCTTTCTGAGTCTGGCAAAGCCGACGTGTGTAGATGTTCTGGGGTATTTGTCGACCCCTATGGAGACCCTGTCCGTGACGTCAGCCTTTACTTTTCTGAAGAACTAATACCAACACTTTTGTATACAGCCGCAGACAATAAAACTAAAGCAGTGGTGCCAAGAAAACTTGTAACAAAGACAGACGCATCCGGTTTCGCTTCCGTGGATTTAATCCAGGATGCTTCTTACAACGTCTATATGGAAGGGTTCGAGAATATATCGAGAATTATTAAAGTTCCGAAATTAACGACCTCAAGCTTACCAGACGTGTTATTTCCTGTAGTTGACCGAGTTGAGTATGAGCTTAGCAACGTCATCCTAGCCCCTGCTTCCGCCCCAACGGTCACAGTTAACGTTGGGACCAAAACAACGCTAGACACTTACACAGTGTTTAGGAGCGGTGTTCGCGAGAAGGGACTCAATGACGTAAATTTTGACCAAACGAACACTGACAAGGATATTGTGAGTGTTTCGTTGACAGATGGCGGTATTTTATTAGAAGCTCTCGCTGTAGGTTCAACAAGTATTGAGGTCAAGCGCATTGTTCCAGGGACAGGTACAGGAGTTACCATCTACCCAAGCACGGAAGCGCGTGGAACCTTACATGTCACAGTTCAAGAGATTCCTGCTTGACGAAGATCGTCAGACAGCTAAGCACTCAAGGCCTATACCTTGGTACATTCGAATGTGGGCCGCGGTTGTCCGTCGCGCAGTGGTCGACTGGGTTCTCTATAAAGAGCACACTACCACTAAGCTGAGAAAGCTGGGTCAGGATGCTGACAGGTGGATTTTCGAAGATTGTGATAATAGCGCAAAAGATTTAACATCCTTTTTAGCTGTGTGCGATATTCTTGGTATAGAGCCGAGTGTTATTAGAGGAAGGATAATAAATCTTAGTGAGGAAGATGCCCGGAAGCTAAGAGGAATGGAGTTTGGCGATGAGTGGTAAGTTTTCGCAAGACGACATCTTGGCTAAGTTTTCTGGGCTTTACCCCAGCTTTGAGTCTTTAGACCGAAACATAATTCAGGACCCTGAGGACATTGTTAACAGCCTTAAGAGGGTTGTGTTCTCAACACTTAACTCCGACGTAGACTCCGTGTACGCGGTCATTTTTGAGTTTATGCGGGTTCAGATAGCGATGTGTCTCTCCGGAATTAGCCTTGTGTCTAAGATAGAGGAGTATTCAGCCCTTTCGCGTGCGGAACCTCGGACTGGGGATGCCTCTAGGCTGTCTGAGATTTCGGATATAATTTACTCCCTAGACGACGCGGGGAGCGCTCACAAATCGGAGCTTCTCTCGAAATTAAAGTCTGAAGTAGTCCAGATGGCTAGATCTAACTTTGGGGATAGTGGATCGTCTTCTGTAGGCATAACTCCGGAAGACGCCGCTTCGATTGTTCGTAAGCATGTGGTCTCTTTAGAGAACTTGATGAGCTATTTAGTGGCCGGGCTCCAATCTTTCCAGGGAGTTATAAACTCTTACATGTCTGCGGAAACGAGAAAATCTTCCTTCTCTGCGCAATTAACATCTTCTAAGGCGTCGATTGAAAAGCTTATAGAGTCTGGGTCCTCAGATGTGTCTGACGCTGTTCTGGAACTAGCGGTTCTTTACTCGCTCCTTCAGCAGGAGATGATTAAAAGGGATATAACAGAGCCCAAATTTGAGGGGCCTGTTGTCACTCTTCCGGGCAAAGAAGCCAGAATGGAGGGAGGCACTTTACCTTTTATCTTACAGGCCATCGAGACGGCGGGATTTGATGTAGACCAAGGGAAGACCGCAGTTGTTTCAGCGGGCAAGTCCCCTTCTCCGGTACTGGTTAAGAATATACCCAACAGCCTCTTTGAGAGACCTGACGGAGGAGAGCTATTATCTTCTGTTCCGGCCAACACGTCAGCCATAAGCGCGGACGGAACATCCGGCGTAACCGTCCCCTTTTTGAAAAACGTCGTAAAGGCGGAGTCCGTCAACATTATTGCGTACTTGTTAGACTCGAACGCGAACCCTTTCCAGAAAGTCATAAAAGACAATGGGTACGGGCACCTTGTTAACGGACCTTCGATGTCCTTTTCAGCGACAATAACTTCAGACGTGGCGGCACCAACAGCAGACGGCCTCTATCATTTTACAGGCGCTAATGCTGTGGGGCCTTTAGATACGCCTGAGGCTGGGGCCTCTAAGATAGAGGTGAGAGACGCCGGCAATACCGTCCTCACGACGCTTTTTGACCAGGGGAATGGCGTGCTTTCGGATGCAGCCAACGGAATCGGCGTTGTCTCGCTGGGGACGGGTGAAATACATCTCAACCTTTCATACTTAGGGGCCTTGCCCGTAGGAACTTGGTTTGAAATGAGTCGGTACAAAAAAAGCAACTGTGGGCAAATCGACTACGACACTGGGAACTTCTACATTGATGTGTCGACCACGTCTTGCACCTTCCAGCAAGGAACAAGCGTGAGCACGAACTACGAGTACTACCCACTGGGTAAGCTCGTAGCCCTTGACGGCTCTACGCCCACACAAATAGAGGACTCTTTTAATAAGCTTGGGGTATACTCACACAATAACGTTGTAGACGATGGCTTTGGGAGCTTCGGAGCCACGGTTTTAAACGAGTCCCAAAGCACAAACCCCCCGATTCGAAACCCCGCAGACCTTGTTCAGCGCGTAACTGGCAGTCAAGCCTCCTTCAATAACAAGGGGCTCCAGGCCGCAGTTAACGGTAACAACTTGGAGTTTACGGCCACCAAAAGAGGTAGCCACTCAAGAATTGCCCCCTTTAACTTAAGAGACGCGGAACTAAACACCTCCCCGTTCAGACCCACATGGTCGATTAGGCCGGACACGTTCGTACAGGCTCTTGGATGCGTTTATTCCTCTACGGGGGACAAGTTTGGAAAGGATACTTATCTTGTTGATTTATCCTTACAAGAAAGCAATCCGGGAAGTGTCAATCTTACAAGCGAGACGGCACAAACTCACCTTTTTAGTGGAGAGGGTGTTGCGCAGAGCCAAACTAAAATTGTTGGCAGCGACTCTGTTACTAAGGCAGCGATAGACAATGCGTCTCCAGGGGACACCATAGAGGTGACACACCCACACAAGTACAGCGTCAAAATATTGTCGAGCGGTGATGGGGAAGCTGTTTTATCCCAGAGCTTGCCACAGCAAATACCCTCACAAGGCATTGGCGAAGTAGCCAACCTTTCTGATGGGTATGTGGTAAAATTCAAGATTACGAGCAACAACCTACTTATGTTTTCGACGAGTAAGGAATCCTCAAGCAAGCTTAAGGTAACTATAAACGGGTTTGGGTTTTCCGGAGAGAGTAAGGGGTATTCTTCGTCGGTACAGCTTTCCGATATTAACCTTACTCCTGTCACCGAAAAGCCGGGGTATACAATTAAACCTAATGACCCGGTGGTGATAAACGACCGTAGGGTGGGAAAGGTTGTTTCGGTAACCTACCCGGTCGTGAAAATAAATATTCTTCCCGGCCTTCAGGAGGGAGTTGATTATACGTTCCCGTTTACCTCTTTACGCATAGAGGCCCTTGGCTATCGAAGCTGGAGAGAGCGGTCGCCCGGAGCTGCTTTGTTGTCTAGGACTATTTCGGACTTTATGGCTCGTAACACCACGCTTTATGATGATATAAACGTCTACGTCAATTCGGGCTCAGGGCACGAGCATTATGCAAAGGCTGTAGGGTTTTTTAGTAGCACCCTATTAAGTCTGCTAGAGCTGTATGTAAACTATGAAGCACATACTGTTAATACAGTAGATAGCCTTATTAAGTTCCTAGAAGATGAGAAAATGTCCTTAGCCAAAAAGATATTATTAGCCCTTGATTTTTCCGCCCTATCGAATTTGGGCGTGAATCAGGTGTCTGGGCAAGGCTCTTTGGATAGTTTTCTGGAGAGCGTTGTGTCTGGGTTAGCGGGTTCCGCGGAGCTTATATATGAGTCCTCGGATGCAGGTGATTCAATGTTGAACGATTTTGTTCTTCCGGAGGAGGGAGATGCCTTGTTCGAGGATATAACTGCGTTCGACCTAAATCAGGGGGAGGGTTAATCGGTTATGGGGTTCGATCCACCAGCGGTACAAAAGCCTAATGAGGATCTATCTGACTCTCAATCGGAAGCCCTAGAGGCCCTTGCTGCAGACCTTGACGAGCCTCTCTCAGAGGCCCCCCCAACGTCTTTGGGACTTCTGACGCAAGGGTCAGCAACAGAGCTTATGAGACAGGCGACAATAGCGCAGAGACTTGAAGAGGCGTTATCATTTCTACGAACAATCTCAAAGACTAGAGACTACTTTGTAGGATACACAATCTCTGATGTTATCTCTGAGAGACTTGCGCGCATAGGCCTGAAAGACGACGATGAAAGCGCTGACGCTATGGTTAACGGCGCGATTGGGAGGACGGAGATATCCAAGCTTAATAAGCTCAGGGTAGACCTTCTTGGCGACCCGAGCAACCCCGCCAACAAGGGGGCTATAAAGCAGGCGCTGGAGCTTAAAGAGCAGCTAGCGAAGATAGACTCGGGCAAAAGCAATGACGATCCTCCGGAGGATGGAGGAGTAATATGATAGACGCGCAGACGATGTTTCTTAAAACCGGGGCAGTGCTGTCTGACCTGGACTTCATTACCACAATAGTCGAGCGTAACTATGCCGACGCCACTTCAGTGGTGGGGGTAAAGGTTAATGGGCAGGACGTCGGGTTTTCTCTAGTTAACTCAACAACCTTGAACTACGCAGTTCCGATTAGAACGTCTATAGAGACTGTTAATACTATTGTTTATGAGTTAGCGACTTTAAACGAGTCGGGGGGAGATCCGGAGATAACGACAGACGTCAGGCCTCTACCGAACCCCTCCTTCCTGGAGGACCCCTACTCGAATGAAAGTATGGATATTTTTTTCGACGTGTCCTCTATACTCTTGAGATTGGTTACCCCCGCTAGCGCAGAGGAGGTGTTAATCAATGGCGCATCGGCACCGTTTTTCACGCTAGATGCGTCACACATAGTTGCCGCACTTCCTGCAAACCTCAATGAGCTATTGTCCGTTGATGTTATTGTCGGGTCGGACTTTCAAAATGATAGGACGTTCTTTGCCTACAAAGTCGACCTGTTTTCGACAGTAACCGGGCCCAGAAAACTAGTAAGCCAGTTCAACAAGTTGATATTGACTAGCGTAGGCTCTGACATATTTGAGCCCTCATTGGGCGGAGACTTGCAGAGTTGGGTTGGCAGTAAACACTCGCTTGCTAACAAAAACTCTGCCATTATTCTAGCCAATATAAATATACTAAGAACTTCTTTGTATATGCAGAGCTATCAGATGATGAGGGGAGTTCCCAGAGATGAAACAATAGCTCACGCAGAGGTCTTAGATTATTCTGCAGACTGGCATGACCCCACTAACGGGGAAATGAGCTTGCGCATTGTGTCTCTGGGCGGAGTAAGCTCCATGTTTAATGCCTATATTGAGAAAGCTAAGTCTCTTGTGTCTGAGGCGGTAGCTAACGTAGAAACGGTTACGGGCGTTGATTTAAGCGCTAAGTCTGATTCGTAGAGGGAATAATAATGTCACAAGATAACCTAAAAGCTTTCATGGTGGACCGCCTTTTGGACCTGGACCCGTCCCTTTCCACGTCAGAAGGAGCGTCCATATACACTAAGGTTATTGACCCTCTTGTGGGCCGCCTAGGGACTGACCCGATGTCGGTCGACGTAGAGACCTTTATAATCTCTCGGATGCGGGATGAGTTCCCGGACTTTGACGTTCACAGCCCAGGCTCCGTCCTAAGAGACATGCTCATAAAGCCGCTTACGCTTATTCTTGAGCCTCTTAGGAGAGAGATATCCTTTCTTAAAACTCAAAGCTCGCTTGCTAAGAAGTCGGCTCTCTCCGACGACGAGCTTGACGCGCTTCTTTCAAACATTTTTTCTTATCGGGCCGAAGGAGACTTTTCGTATGGGTTCGTAAGGGTATACTTTACATCCCGTAGGTCCGTAGGAATAGACAAGTCTGTACGCTTTATTTCTTCCAATGGTGCCGCCTTTGTTGCTGAGGATACGACAGTTTACTCTCCCGGAGATATGGAGAGAGCGGGCAACCTGTTTTACTTAGACCTCCCTGTGAGGTCCACAACACCCAGTGTTAAGGCTAATGTAAAAAAGGGGGAAATAAACATTGTTGAGGGGCTATCCGGCGTAGCCAAGGTAACAAATCTGTCATCTACGTCTGGCGGAGCTTCTAGGGAGACAAGCTCTGCTCTACTATCTCGCGCGAGTCTTAGCCTCTCTGAGAGATCTCTAAATACCGAGAGAGGGATTCAGACTAAGATATTCTCTAATTTCAGCGGGATAACTTCTGTTGATGTGGTCGGGTATGGAGAGACCGACATGCAAAGAGATATCTTGCAGGCGAGTGCTAATTTCTCGGGAGAGGAGATTGTAGGTAAAGTCCTCTTAGCAACAAGCAAGTTTTACACTCACCCAGTGGCTACACCGTCCGGGCAGTCAGATGTGTTCGTTCCGTTTACGAATACCTTGGCACTCAAAGACCTCACCGCTGAGCAGAAAGTAACACTCTCTGAGGCTAAATTCCTCAGAATTGTAGATGGGAACGGATATTATAATCAGACTCTTGTGTCTAGGGTCCGGGAGATTGAATCAATACTGGACAAGCCCGCCACAAACACTACGTATGTAAAAACAAAAGACTTCACGGTGTACCCCGAAAGAGGGAGCATTGATGAGACCATAAGCATGAGCGGAGTTGCCACGTCCGATGCGTATGCTGGACTAAACAGGTTCGGCGCTCAGGGCGTGGACCACTACTTATACGGCGACAATAATGGAACAGACTCCTTAAGGGGCGCTCCGATGTCTATTACTGAGAATATTAGTCTGTCTTTTGACATAACTAAGATTCCCAGCAGCGTCCTACTAGGACAAGACTACCTGTACGTTCATACGGGACAAATGACGACGGTGGGAGACTTTAAGCTGCCTAGCAGGTCCAGGACGTACCCTATCCGGCAGTACTATACCGCCCTAAACAGCGTCCGCGTGGCCAGAACAGATGGGCATCTTACTGAGAAAGCCAAGGTAATTTATCCAGGCAAGACCTCCTTCTCTTTCCCAGAAGATGACGCGGCTTCTGTTGGGAGTTCCGGGCTCTCTATTGTTGCTTTCGGTGGGCCCAAGGTGGCCGCCGATACGCCCGCAGGAGAGCTTTACGATGGGCATACCGTCCCCGAGTACTCTTCTAGTCCAGGAGCATCCCTATTTGTGAAAGATGCGGGCTCTCATGAGCTTAGACCGTTTACATGGTTTGGGCAGCAGGGCGGAGCTTTGGATTCGAATGATTATTACACTGAGACCGCAACATATGAGCACAAAGAAGCTTTAATAAAGCTTCACACGAATACACAGTCTTGGTCTTCGCGCTCTGTAAAACCTGGCGACTTCTTGTCGTTGGCTCTTTATAAGGATTCTTTTACTGGCCCCGTAGACGACCACCAGATTAATTTGGTTTGGCAGGGCGTAGGAAAAGTAAAAAATATTAGTAACCACGACCCTAGAATTCTTAGGGTGGAGGGCCTAGACGCAATTCCCCTTTTCAGGGGCAAAAACAGTTATTCAGAAACAAAGGAATCTGACAAAACAAGCTCTAGCTACGGATGGCTGAAGTTTGAAGAAGACGCAGATTGGGCCGCCTATGCAGGCTCAGACATTAACGTAAAGCAGCAGTTTGGTGTTGGGTATTGGGAGGGCGTTAGAACTGCTGTGAATAATAGCACCACTGTAAGCATTACTGCGCAAGCAGACGCAGCAGCCACGGCTTCGGCGTATGTGTCGGCATTTGGCGGACAAGGGGCGCTATTTGATTTTAAATGTTTTCTCGGAACCGACCCTGCGCACGAGCGATGGCTCGACGCACTAGGGCTGCCAAAACTGGCCAACTATGTGTATATTCGAGCCAAACACAGCCACTGGCCTGGAGCCGCCTTTAACGAGGGAGGCAATGTTTCGGCCGCTTATGCGGGCCGGATGGAGCTACTCGACACCAGCGGCGGAGGTTTGGCCGGAGTTAGAGAATACGTAAAAATCAGCTGTTGGTCGGTTGCTAAATCTTGGTCTATTGGTGGCAACCCTTCCGCGCTTCCGGTCGCTGTCAGACCTGGACTGGGTGGCGGATACGACGGATTTTTAGGCGATATCCGGCAGATCGGATTTAACGATGCGCCTGTGCCATACAAGGCTCCTGGAGACGGTGTTGCTTGGAGTTCTGCGGCAGTGGGCTCGGAGAACGACCAATGCGACAGAACTACCAACCCCCCAGCCGAAGCTTTCAATGAAGCTGACACCAAAACAGCCGTGACAGGCTCTTACGAGTTCCCTTTGTCTGCAAAAGGTGACGCGCTTGCGGTTCTTCCGCATTGGGTCTTTGCAATTGACGGCGGAGGGAACTGGGTTTTTGATAGCCCCTCGGCCAAGAGCACTCTTACTGACCCCCTTGGAAACTCTGCGGTCATTAAGCTTAAAGACGCTAACGGGGCACTTGTTAGGACTTTATGGTTTTCTGGCATTGGTAGCACTTCACTGGACGGTAATGGTGACACCGTCGCAGACACCTCGAATCCATATTTCCGAAGCGCTCACTCGTTTGATGGCAACGGGGATGTGTCCTCTTTCGCCAATTTTGATGAGCGAACCGGAAAGATTACTTACAATAATATAGATGGCTTGTCTTGGGCGACCGCAGAGGTGTCCTACTTCAAAACCTGTGGAAGCTACCGCCTTTTTTGGACCGTGTACAAAGGCTCGACAGAGGTTGTTACCCCTAATGGCCATGTTAGCTTGTCTTACTCTGATTTAACTTTCCCCCCTGCGCACCGTTTAGACAACGATGACAAGTACGAGATAATTACGCCCGCATTTTCAACCCATTGGGGGGATAGCTACAGCGTTTCTGGCGGATCCGGCGCGTCGGCTTACACAAAGTCGAACGGCGTGGAGAATGGCGTGGACGGGCAACAAACAAACGGACTATGGCTTCGTCTGGGGAAGAGCTTTTTAGCGCATAGCAATAGCGTCGGCGCTAGGCCGGTTGAGACATGCCTTAGCGCTGAATTGACCGGCGTGGGCGGTGACGCCACGAACACCGATTGGATTTCTGAGATTCAGAAAACCTACCCAGGTTTCAGGTATAGTAAAACCATGACTCAAGGAGTTGGCGTTGGTCAGGATATTGACGGAGACCCGGGCACTGTTAATGAGTACCTTTTCTCCGCAAATCTCTTACCTACAACCAACTCGTCCACTCAATTATCTGGGGCGGATTCTGATGAGGCTGTCGCAGACCTTTCCCTTAATAAGGTTAACCCTCTAGGGGTAGATGGGTATCTGATCCCTCACCCAATGGGAGCTGTTTGGGAAGATGCAGGCCTAACAGGAAATCTTGATGGTACATCAGTAGACACTGGTAACATGTTAGCTGACCAAGTGGTTGAGTTTTATGATGCAGCCTCTGAAGAAATCTCAGATTTTACCTTGTCGGTATCTAAGATCCCCGGCTCTGTACCATTTGAGGGCATCGTAACAGGCCTTAATATTAATGTGGAGAATGACAAGGTCCACATAGGGGGGATGACAGACGTATATTTACGGGCCTCCAGCATAGAGACAAATAGCTCGCCTCTGATAACGATGACTCCCGAAACCACGGATGCTGACGAGATTATTTTTTCTGGCTCTGACGGGATGATTAATACGCTAAACGGTGATCCGGCCGCTAATAACACCACCTTCTTTAGCCCAACGCTTTTAAATGAGCTGTTCGCTAAGTTTGGGGGGGATAATAATTTTGCAACCAGCGTCCCGCTAGGGGGCTTATCTCTGGAGATCATTAACCCACCGAGCAGTGATATAAAGCCTACGTTCTTCAGAATCCTTAATACTGCCCCTGGAGGGGTTACAATAGACGGAGCTTTTGAGCCCAACAATGTTTCGTACCAAGGACTGAAGTTCAGAGTGGTATCTACGTGCACGACCTCTTTGGATAGCCCCATCACTCCCCTCCAGCAGGGAACAAACCTTCACACCGTGAAGAACAGCTTTAACGTTTTCTGCGCTACTGGGTTTGACTTGGGCGCTCTGTCGGACTCTGCCGCACCGCTCATTGATATTGATGACGGAAGCCAAGTAAAAACTTACTCGGTAAAGTCTGTTTTCCCTAACCAATTAACTCTCGACAAGGTTGTAGATTTTACGAAACAGAATGTTAAGTACTCTGTTTACCTAGCCCAGAAGGGCGGTGTAGATCTTCCCCTTGTTAGAATTAAGAGGGTTTCTCTTTCCGGAGAAAACGGCAGTGTCGATGTTCCTTACAAAGACCCAATAGACATTAAATCCAGTTCTTTTACGGGCCTTAATGACGACCCTGTTAATGCTGGAGATCTCAACAGTAGCGGGCAAGGCTCCGGCATTCTCGTAAACAGAACCGTTGCATATCTTGAGAACGCTGACGCGACTCTTGCGCCTAATGGTGTGCTTTCACACTTAGAGGACAGCGACGTTGTCGCTTGTTTAGAGCTACCAGAAGCTGGCGCGAACGGGGTCGACACCGAGAGTTTCGTTGACTGGGGCGTCATTACCTACGACGTAGTCCGCTTTGATGACCTAGAGGCCCCCAACCGACACTTTTATGCCTTGGGGACTACGAAAACCTCCGGGTCCGGAGATAGACAAAATGTGCTTATTTTGGATCGGCCTGCAGAAATAGGAAACCAGCTTGATTTGGCGAACTACACCATAGGCCACCCTTCTGTCGGCTCCGCTACGTTCTATTTTAAAGACCCTACGTATCTAGAGGTAGGACCAAAAACAGTCATAAGCTATAAAGATGAGACTACAGGGGAGGAGGTTTATTTCCGACCTTCTCCGGCAGAGCAGGCAGAACTATACAGCTCTGAGGATACGTGGACAGAGGCCACTATAGGCGCTAACGGGGGGTCTATAGTCACCCCCGTGCAACTGCTCAAGCACGGAGTAACCGCCAGGGATAGCATCCAAATTTTGACAAAGGTTCTTTATACGGGGGACTTCTCAGAAACGTTAAACGCCCACGAAAATCTACTCCTTTCTGGAAAGGTGCTAACCCTTGAGGTTGGGGGAGATAAGAAAGCCGTTGTGTTCTCTGGGTCAAACCCAGTCTCTCTAAGCTCGGCTGCGGCGGACATCAATCTTCAACTAGACGGGCTTGTGAGCGCCGTTGTTGAGGACGGTACGGCTGCGAACACCTCTAGGATAGCCTTCTACTCTTCTAAAAGGATTAGGTTTATCAACGAGGGGACTATTGGGATATTTAATGACCTTAAGATTGGGGCGACCGCTCCCGAAAAAGACAACACTGTCCCTAATGACGCACAACAAGACTTTACAGATGTGTTCCAAATACTGAATGTTGCTTATGATAGTGCTGAGAGCGCAAAAACGACTACGTTAAATATAGACCCCAACGGACCTAACGGCCTCCCCACAAACCCAAACGCTAAAGTGTTTTTTAAGGTTCTCCGAAAACGGAGCCAAAATGTTTTCCCGTCGGGGCTGCAGAAGGGAGTAGAAGGGTTTTATTCAACTGCAATGAAGCTGACCTCTTTTGACCCTTGGGTTTCGACAACTGTTGAAGCTGGGCAGCAGCTGAATATTTCGGGACATACGTCTCTTGGATACGACGTCGTAGTCAGCAATAATAACTATAGTTTCTCGGTTGGTGAGAAGAGTTCTCTGCGAACGACAAGTGTTATTGTCGGGGGGTCTGGGGAGTCTTTCGACAAGGTGTTTGTGTTGCCGGGCGCGGAAGTGATTGTCGAGTACGAGCGCTCACAATCCGTCCAGGACGTGCAGATGTTTATGCTTCTACCGCCTGAGAGGGTGGTGAACAATAATCCTCTTGTTAGGCACTATTTCCCGGCTTATCCGGTTATGAATATTTCCTGTTCTGGCGCGACGACAACCGCTGAAATAGTTAGTGCCTTACAGGAGTACTTCATATCTCTCTATCCGAATCTTCCTGTAGAAGTGTACGATATCCTAACTAGGCTCAGCGAAATTAACATCAATCAGGTGACCCTTCCGCTTGAGATGTCGTTCTTGGTTCATGATGAAAATAGGAAAATGCGCTTGATTAGCTCTAAGGATGTTGTAGCGCTGAATAAGCGATTTCATATAATGGACGACATGAGTCGGGTCATAATTAATAAGGTTTAATATATGTCTCTACCAAAGACTTCCAAGTTCGATATATTAGATTGGAATTACCGTGCGGCGTCGACAAGCGACGCAGGGGATAGTGTTCTTAAGGATCTAGACACCCCCTCAAACATTAATCTTACGGAGCAAACCTCTGATATGTTTGGGACCCCCTTCAGTGGGGTGGTTGTGTCTGGGGCGTCCGCACACGTACACGCTAACGGAACCGGAGCCAACGGAAAGACTGTAGAAAAAACCGGATTCATTGTTTCCGACTTTGACGCAGGGATATCCGAAACTTTTACCTTTGAGTTTGATATCCGCCTGTCGGAGCATATCCCAAAAGACACGTCGAATTTAAACAATAGGGTTTTCGTAGGAGCGCTAGATCTCCAAGGGTACGCCGCAGGGTTCCTCTTTTCTTATCAGGGCTTAGCCCTAGCCTCCCACCCAGAAGATCCTAGCCCGGCCCCCTTGGGAGGGTCAGCAAACCTTATCTTTCCTTCCGGAACCCCAGATCAAGACACCCCTATAACAATACGTGCAGTGGTTGACGGGGAGACGAAGAGACTTTCGATTTATGTGAATGACACGGAGTACGCATACGGCGAAGACCCAGACATTGGGAATTTGACACTCCGACATAACTTGGCGGCACGGGAGTCCGTAGACATCTACCCAGATGCAGTTGTCGTTTACGCTTCTTCTGAAAGCGCAGAAATGTCTGCCGACGGGGTTGCCCAAGAAGCATTATTTAGTCTGGACTCTTTACGGCTTTCCTCGCAGAAGCTTCTCCCCGCTGAAAAGCCGGTCGCATCAGCAGACACAGTGCCGACTTATCGTGTCGGCGATGTTGTCACTTTGTACAGCCGGGGAAGTTACGACCCTCTAGGCAGGGAGCTTACATATAACTGGGAGGTGGTTTCTAAGCCTGAAGGGGCCAAAGCCTTTCTTAATAATAGTCGTCACTCCAGGGCCTATATCGGCTCCACAAATGATAACAACTTAGTGGTTTTTAAATTTCTGAGCCGTACGGCGGAGGCCAACAAGTGGTCTGTGGTTATTACCGATCCCGGAATACCAAACAGCCCACTTAGCATCAAAACCTCTATTGTAGACAAAAAAATAAAAATCTCTCTTAAGACGGATAGCTCTGCCGCTGTAGTAACCACTGCGAAGTCTTTAGCTAAAGCGGTGTCAGGAAACTCTCAATCCGAGGGCTATGACATTATTCTGTCTGGGGGGACTGTTGAAAGCGTCGATGCCGCTGGAGATTCGTTTCTGACGACCTTTGAACAGATTGTGTCACCCGAGCTTGGGGCTAATGAGACCTCTTTGGGTGTCGTTCCTGTCGGAACGTTTAAGTTTTTAGGTGGGTACGGGTCTAGAGCAGAGAACCCTAGCTTTGTTTCTGACGCCGTAGGGACGTATCTTTTCTCCCTCACGGTTAGCGTAAAGTCTTCTGGAGGCAAGACCAGGACTAGCGACCCCGTCTATTGCTCTACGCTCGTTTCAGCAACAAACCAACTTTACAACCACCGCCCTAATACCCAATATATCTGGCGGTGTTTGAGTGACTACTGGAACCTTGTCGACGGTAAGGAGCAGATAACAGCGTTTTGGTCTGCTGCCACACAAGTTATCGCTTCGGACCTTCTGACCGCCTGGCAGAACGACTACGCTAAAACAATAAAAGATGTGGGAAGGGTCTACCAGAGAAGGTGGCTTTCTCACCCAACACGCGTAGATTTCCCAGACTATGCGGAAGCCTCCGTATTCTCCCCAGAAGAGACTAGGTTTGAGCGCTTAGACGTCCTGGCACCGATACCAGTAGACGGCAAAAACTTTCAGGTAACTCAGCAGGCAACAAGCGCCCCGTTGAGCGTTGGGTGGGGACCAGAAAAGCATACGCAGTTTTTAGTAAAAACCTCGCTAAGTGCTCCAGTAATTTCGGAAGTTATCTCCGTTACGGAGACTCTTGCTGATCCACACGAGTGGCTTATTACTTCAAAAGAGACAAACATACCCGCACATAAAACGGTTTTGTCGAGAACAGCAGGCAGATTTTATGCTGAAGAAGGGTATGTTGTTTCTGGGGTTGTTCTGAAAAGCAACGTTATTTCCGACCCAACACACCGGTTTTACGGGCTAGACGTTTCTTCCCACGCAATCCGACTTATTCGGAAGAGCGGGACCACAATACACAGTCTCTTGAATGTTACAGAAGAGGGCAACGTGGCCCTCGATCTTTCAGAGCCAGCCATCGTCGGCAGTGAGGTTTTCGCATGGGACTTGGTGGAGCTTACTTCTGGTACGATAATTGAGCAAAAACCGTTCTTCTATTTTAGCTCCTCTATAGACCACCCGGATTACACGAACGACTATTCTTTGCTAGATGAAGAATTGAAGTACGGCGACCTGCTAACTGTCACCATAAACACCGGAATAGGTGAGAGGCTCTACCGCCTCCCGATCCAAGCACATTCTTCTAAGTGCCTATTCGTTGACTGGGGGGAGGCGTTAATATCCCTGTCCCTATCAGATGTTAAGAAGTACACCCATGATGATATAAAAAGCTTTAGTATTAAGCCTTTATATCTAACACGCACAAGAACTCTAAAAAAGGTAGAGGACTTGGTGTCCTCCCCATATTTAGGCTACTCAACAATAAACCCGTCAGACCTTAAGGAGAACTCCGACTTTAGAGTCTCTGATGGCTCGATAGTACTTTATGACCGTCTTTACGGGTACTGTAAGGTTACTGAGGGCTCCGCAAACGTGGAGATAACAGATCTATCCTCCCCGTACCCGGGCGGAAATCCGGCTCTATCCGAAGAGGATGTGCTGAAAACATCCTCCGGGAGCTTTTTGCTACAAAGCGGGGACGCGGGGGCGTACGGGATACTCTCTGTTTCTGAGGACGGAAAGACGATTGTTCTATCCAGAGAGGTTTCTATAACAGGCACTCTCCCGTTCTCCATCCCCAGGTTTGGCCCAAGTAGGGTTCCCCCAGAACATCTGTGGTCTGAGGTCTCATACTTCGATAACCACAAAACTATTCAGAATAACTTTGGCGTATTTGTAGGCCTCCCTAAAGAATACGTAGACGCGTACTCAACAGATCTTGACTACATGTCTGTTGTTGGCGCAGCATTTTTCGCTTTTATGCAGGGACCTCAGGTAGGGACTCTTAAGTCTGCGCTACAATCCGTATTAGGCATGCCCTATCCGGAAGTGAAGGGACAGATTTTTAGCATAAAAGAGCCCCTCCCCGGCGGTACCGGAGACATAGTTGTTTTTGGCGAGGGGAAATATTGGCACTATTCTTACCCCTATGGGGCCACAATATCGCTAAACCCCGAAACAGGTGAAACCTACGAAGCTTATGATAAGACGCTGACAAGCAAAGAGGTTTCTGAGCTTCCGTCGGCTGAGCTTATAAAATACAAGAACTCCCTCGTCTCTCCGTACGCGAAGCTCGTAGATATGGTTACGCTAGTCGACTACGTAGAGGATCCCGATTTAGTGAATTACTATCTTGAGGGAGAGTCGATAATAAAAAAATACCATACGTTTATTATTGACGTTCCTCTTGAGGTGGCGAAGACCACGGAAGTCTTTCCACTAATAAAGTCCTTAGCAACAGACCTTAAACCTGCCCATACGAATTTTGTGCTCGTAGGGTCCCTCAGACTAAGTGACGCGGTAAGCGTTGTAGACGAAGAGTTTATCCACCCCACCCTGCTGCTGGGAGATACCCCACACACCTCGCCGTTTTTCGCTAAAAAGGCTGAGGCAAGCGCGTTCGGTGTCCCTGCGGTTCCCGCCACTATTGAGCAGGGAAGCTTATGGCCCCAAGAAACAACTTTTCAGAAGAAGGTACAGACGGGTCCGAACACTTGGAAAGATTGGTCACAGACGGATGTAAAAGAGAAGCTTGAGTCCGGATACTGTGAAGGCGTTTTGGATGATTACTCCGGCGATGGGTCTTGGAATTCTGACAAGACTGTTATGGACATGGTGAACACCATCAATTCCGACATCGACGTGGTTAATACGAAGATGCGGATACCTGTAACTAAAGTGAAGGTTGGTGGATACGAGGACAAGGAGTTCATACAGAACGAGGAGATCGATGTTTACACCGAAGGCATCGTTCATCAGAAGTCTAGTTGGATAGCCTCCCCGCCAGTCTTGGAGTATATAGCTTCAGGATTCCACCCGAAGGTTCCGTTTAATGTGTTCTCTCCTCAAAACGAACACCCAATCACATATGTCCAACTCTCTTTCGAAAACCGACCAGAGATTGACCACCCCGGAATACCTGGAACTATCGACCAAGGGTGGGATGAGCTTGGTAATTACGGAAACGAAAGCAGACTATCTGCGATAGTCGCGGCCAACAATGAACTACAGGCCGGCCATACCCTTTTTATTAAAGGCCGAACCAGTGGCGCGCTAGCTACTGTTGATGTGGTTGTTGATCCCGAAAACGATGCGCACGCAAAGTACTTCGATTTCTCCTACATCTGGGAAACCGACAAGCTAATTGAGTACGGACCTGCATCAGATCCAACAGTTGCTATCACAACGTATATACCCCTGTTTGCGGGGAACCCCGCAGCGAATACTGGCACCTCTGTGCTAGAGTTTATGGGCAGGTCTCCAACCTTTGATACAGATGGGTGGATGTCTGGCGCGGTATACCCCAACTTTAATTATTCAGACATCCTCCCTATACGCTTGTCGATGGAGACGCAGCGAGCGAAGATGGACTCTTCCGAGCCTTTGACGGAGCAAATGGTCCCGTCTTACGGACCCGGTTTCTACGCTTCTTGGAGTACGGATGCTGCCATAGTGAACAGCCTTGGAATTGCGGAAGAACTTCTCCCAGTGACCTGGGGGTACGCCGATGTTGGAGATCTGGAGGGAAACCCAAAGGCCTGGGATTCTTTTGAACGAGCAGGTTGGGAAAACGGCGTTATTGACGCGGAGTCTTCTTTAGGTCTTCAAAATCTTCACATCGGTATAATAACGAGACCTCCGAAGAAGACTCATTTTAGCCATGGTTACGTGGACTTTTTTATACCTAAGCCGGTCGTAAAGCACGTTGTTTGGAACGGTATGAACGGCGTTGCCCGGATTGAGGGGAATTACTTTGTAGCGCCGGACAACACAACGACCTCTATACCTACGCCTACTGAATTCACCGGCAGCAAAGGCGGCAGCTGGGTATTCTTTAAGAACACCGATACTGAGGTTGAGTATGCGGCAGCCTCGATTAACTTCGAAACCGGAAAATCTGCAGCGCTCGGAGATAGAACTGTTTTGGGCATCGACGGCTTTTATCAGACAAGCACAGGACATGTACTAGAGGCCGCGGCCCCTATGTGGGACATGGTTGCCGGCGTCTATGTCGTCGTTGTCCGAAATTATAGACCTTATAAACTGTACCATACGGCCCAACTAGAACTTCACATCGACGCCGCACAGTCAGCGCTTCCGGTGACTGCCGTTCCGGCACCACAACCAGACCCACCGCTTGGCGATTTTGGTGATGATGACTTTGGTGAAGGACCGTTTGGCGGGTAGAATGTACAAGCACGAGGAGCAAAAATGGCAGGCCTTTTATTAACAGTAGCTAATAACCCAACGAACACTTATTTAGTTCAGAACGGCGTTGCAAACGTTGTTGTGAAGGCAGAGAAAGCTGGTGGAAGCTGGGCGGGGTACGACACCTCAACAATTATTTGGGCTGTGTTCGGGCCAAGGGAGGCAAATCCGCCCTCGTTGACGCCGCAAGACGCCAATGATTTAACTTTGCCCCACTCGTTCTCCCCCAATCGGTCTGGCAGGTATATTATCCGTGCTTCAGTCCGACCCTCAGGAGTTGACGAGAATAACAACCCCCACCCCTTTACGCATTTTACGGCTTTATACGAGGTTGGGTCTGCTACGGGAATGAACAACCCGTCTGCGAAAGAGTCTCTTGAATACGACCCCACTTTAGGGTGGGCGCGGGCTGTCCAAGAGCAATTAGCTATTGTTCAGCGTGTTGGGTCTATCGGTGGGCGGTTTTTATATGTGCAGAACGTTCACCCGACGACGACTATTTTAAAGGGTTGCGTATGTGCCCTTGCGGCAGTCCCGAACCCAGACGCTGGGCTGGCTGGGCCTATTTGGAGCGACCCCCACGCAAATGGAACGTGGAAAGAAGGGAAGGCCGGGCTAATGGCCTGGAATAACCCGTACACACACGATACTGATAGCTTAGACGCGCTGGAGGAGTTTTTGGTTCAGGTCATCCCTGTAAGCTCTAACGATGCGTTTGTTGAGTATGCCCCGCTATTTGTTGCCACGCAGGCAATCGCTGCTGGTGAGCGAGGCTCCGTAATTATGCGAGGGTTTGTTCCAGCTTCAGTTGGCGGAAATTTCGGCGACCCTATTTATGTTGGAGCACAAGGAGTTTTAACAAATGCGACCGGTGGCGCGTACCTTCGAAAAGTAGGCATTGTTGGTAGCGGGAACTCGCGAAGAATTAATCCTGATGGGGCTGGCAATCCGCATGCCACCACAGGTTTTGTTTGGTTTGATGGAGACTCTAGAATATCTGAGTCCGTTACGTTCAGCAGTGCGCAGGACAACACTGTCCCCGTTTACAGCAGCGGGGGTAATTCCGTATCTTGGCGAACTCAAGATCAGATCGGGATACAACAAACCGGGGCTGCAGCGGAGTACCTGCCCAAGTGGGCAGACGCTACAGGACTAGAATTAGAAAACTCCGCCATTGTCAGCGACGCTAATGGGAACGTCGGAATTGGGACTACCAATCCAGCTGGACCTTTACACGTTTACACTGGAGACGCCAACATAGCTCCAAGCGCTCTCGCTGACGAACTGGTAGTTGAGGGAGCAGGCAGCACAGGAATTTCAATTCTAACTCCAAATGATCAGGCCGGCCGACTTTACTTTGGGGACTCAGACAATGCAGCTAGAGCGTACGTTCTTTACGATCACTCAGTTGACATAATGAAATTTAGTGTGGCTAGCGGGAATCGCTTGGTTATCAATAGCTCTGGAAATGTGGGCGTTGGTACAGAAGACCCAAAAGCAAGACTGCACGTAGACGGCAGCGTCATAAACAAGGTCAGGGTTGTGACCACAAGCGCTAACATATTAGCTGATGATTACATCGTTGCTGTGAACAACACTTTAGCTGCCAACGTAGACCTGTTTTTGCCCCCTGCGACAGCGGATATTGTAGGCCAATCCTTCAAAATTAAAGATGTCTCCGGAACAGCCCCAGCGAACAACATACAAATAAACAGGGCTAACGCCACAGCTGATCAGATTGATGGTAGCACCCCTTACGTAATAACCGCTGCCTACGGCAGCGCTGAAATTGTTTGTCTAGAAGCTGGAAGATGGATCGTATTGTAATAAGGACCAGCCCATAAAAAATACGAAAAATAGCCTACCGTAGTCTTTTCCCGCCTAGTAACATCAACGGTGTCGACCTTTATAGGGGAGGACCGCTTTTCCTCCTCGTAAACTCAACTTATTAAATTTTTATACGAGGTAAAAAAATATGGCTTATAGATTAGATACGGCTGGGCCCCACGGAGTCCAGTATAATATTAGTTCAGCGCTGTCCGGCGGCTCAAGCGGCTCAGGTACTGCGGTGGACGTTTCAGATTTCGTCATTCGAACAGACAGTTCGAGTGCGGATGTTTACTTAAAGCTTCCTGATGCTGATTCTGGTGGACCGGGTAGCACTTCCCTTGAAGGGAAGATGTTCCTCATCATCAAGTCCGAATCCGCTAATGAAGTTATCATTCAGCCGTCTGCAAACGATACCATCAATGGTACGGAAAACACCACAAGCACCAACATAAAGTTGCAGCTTGAGGGCGCAGCAATGTGGTTCTTCTGCGACGGAAATGATTGGTTTGTTGTCGCAAAAGAGACTTCCAATGACCTTGGTTTCACCGGCAGTTCTGTTACAGACCACTCGGTGCCTAGATTTGACGGGACTACCGGCAAGCAGGTTGAGTCTAGCGGTGTCGTCATTGATGACAGCAATAATCTTTCTGGTATTGCTCTTCTTACGGCGACAGACTTTGCGGGTGAGCTACAAAACGCTCACACGATCGCCCTTGGTGGAGATCTCTCAGGTAATTACGCATCTACGTTCGCTTCTGGTGGTGGCGCAACCCTAACGGCTACTATTGTTGCTGGTGCTGTTGAGCATGGCATGCTCAACGACAACATTATCTCTGGTCAAAGCGAGTTGGCTCACGCCGATATTCAAGACGCTGATGATTTGATGATTCACGATTCAACTGCTGGCGCTGTTCTTAAAGTCGGCGTTGACAGTCTTCGTGACCACTACTTTGCCGCGATCTCCGGTGATGCACTGGTTGCTGACGGTGGCGCTTTAACTATTCAGTCTGATGCTGTTGAGCAGTCGATGATTGCCGATGACGCTGTTGGTGCTGACCAGCTTGCCTCTAGCGCTGTCGTCACCGCCAGCATTGTTGATGACGCTGTTACTTTGGCTAAGATGGCTGGGCTCGCAAGAGGTAAGTTCATCTATGGCGATGCTAGTGGTGACCCAGCAGCTTTAGCCGCTGGTGCTGACGGGAAGATCCTTGTTGCAAATGCAAACGGAGACCCTTCGTGGACAACCCTTTCCGGCGACGCAACATTATCTGCTGGCGCTTTAACAATTGCCGCTGGCGCTGTTGAGCATGCTATGCTTGCTGGTGATGCAGTAGACGGCGACAATATCGCGAATGACTCAATCGATTCAGAGCACTACGTCGATGGCTCGATTGATACGGCACACATCGCTGACGACCAAGTCACCTTGGGTAAGATGGCTGGATTGGCTGCTGGAAAGCTTATTCTTGGTGATGCCAGTGGTAATCCTGCTGCTGTAACCCTGAGTGGTGACGTAACTGTTTCTGATGCAGGTGTTACGACGATTGGACCAGGTGCCGTTGACTACGCAATGATTGCCTCTGCTGCGATTCTCGACCAAGACAATATGTCGTCTAACTCTGCTGTGCACTTAGCTACTCAGCAGAGTATTAAAGCGTATGTTGACTCGGTAGCAGCCGGGCTGGATGTTAAGGCTTCTGTTGTTGTTGCGACCACGGCCGCGTTGGCTGCGTGTACTTATAACAATGGCTCCTCTGGAGATGGCGCGACGTTAACCGGTAATGCCAGTGGAGCTTTGGCAAACATTGACGATGTTGGATTGAGCGCGGGCGATAGACTTTTGGTCAAAGACCAGGCTGACGCATCGCAGAATGGTGTCTACGTAGTTACCAGAGTTGGTGATGGAGGCGCTGCTTTTATCCTCACCAGAGCGGATGACTTCAACGCTAGTTCCGAGTTCGTCGGTTCGCCTTTCTTCTTTGTTGAGTCTGGTACTGACAACGGAGCCCACGGCTTCGTCTCAAGCATGGTGAACGCGCCTACTCTTGGCTCGACTGATCTCGACTTCTACCAGTTCTCGGCCCCCGGCGAGGATGCAGTAGCGGGTAACGGTCTTTCGATGTCTGGGAACATTCTCTCTGTTGGAGTGGACGGAAGCTCGATTGAGATTAACAGTGATGCGCTTCGGGTCAAGGCTCTTGGTATTACCAACGCCATGCTCGGAGGCTCTATCGCCAACGCGAAGCTTAGTAATAGCACTGTTTCTTACGGTGGTGTTCAGTTGGCGCTTGGCGCTAGTGACGCTACTCCGGCGTTTGACCTTTCTGACGCGACGAGTTACCCAACGAGTTCTCTTGTTGGTACCATCACTAACGCACAGTTGGCGGGGTCTATTGCTAACGGCAAGCTTGCCAACAGCACCGTCTCTTATGGAGGCGTTCAGCTATCGCTTGGCGGTACTGATGCGACACCAGCGTTTGATCTCCAAGATGCTACAAGCCTTCCAGTTGCTACTGGGTTGACCGCTGGTACTTTTGCTGCGGGGACCTGGAATTTCGCTGGCAGTACTATTACTAACCTTGGAACTGTTAGTGCCGCAACGAGTATTACGTCTACGGCTTTTTCCGGTCCTCTTACCGGGAATGTTACCGGTAATGTTACGGGTAATCTTACCGGTAGTGTTACGGGTGCCGCAGGAACGTTTAGCGGTGACCTTCACGTTGACGGTCAGTTGGAGATTGACGGCTCTTGGGCGGTAACCTCTAATGCAGAGCAGGCAGCTGTTACTTCAGCAGGCCATCTGGATGCTGATAAGACTATTGTGCGGCTCCACAACAGTACTGGCTCTGTTTATGCTTTTGACTTGGCTACCGATGTTGATGACATGGTTGACGGACAGAAGTGGATAATTGGCATGTTCCCCGCGATGGGCGGAGGTGGCGCGACGCCAAACGACGCTCCTGTGCGGTTGCAAGTTACCGGCACAAGTAACATGCTCAACGGTGAACAGGGTGTCGGTTCTGGCGGTAGTGCTACCTGTGGAAATGCTGCGTACTTCATGTACGACACTTCGTCGACGTACAATGACACGTCGAGTGGCGGAGCGGACTACATCACAGGCTGCTCTAGAGCGGTTGAGGTTTCGTTAAGGAAGTCTGGTGGTACGAACTTCTGGTCGGTTAGACCCGTCTATGATGGTCTTCAGTCTTGGTCTGCAACCGATTTGGGTGGAGCTTCGGCTGCTCCCGCTAACCGGTCTGCTAACAGTGTTTCTCTCCGTAGAGATGAGTTGTTCTCTCCCTCTACTAAGTTACACATCCAGAGTGAGGGTGAGTACTACTTGGCGACTAAGACGATTTCCCCATCAGGAAGTGCGCTGTCTTACGACATGAGTGCTAGCTCTTCTGGCGCTGCTAGTGGTCACACGGTTATTATCTGTGATAATGAGCCTGGTGGAGCAAAGGCACATGCTATTGGTATTACGCTTCCTGACCCGAGCGAGATTACTGATGGCCGTGTTTTCTGGCTCAAGTGCCCTTATGCAGGATCTAACGCCGTTACTGTCACTCCGGACGGTTCTGGAGTTAAGATTGACGGGGCTAGTAGTTTTGTCATCGAGCAGGATCTGGCCGCGGTTAAGATCATCTCTGATGGTTCTAACTGGTGGGTCCTCTAAAATAACTAGGCTTTAGCCTAACTACCCATGGCCATGGGTGACCAAAGATTATTTTTTGGTTGCTCATGGCCATTTTTTTATTCGTAACTTGTGGTTATAATCGACACGTTATAGTCTCTCACGGTATTAACTTAATGAGGTTTGTATGGCATACGCTCCGAACAAGACAGGGCTTGACGGAAAAGGCACAACCGACGTATTTTTAATTAATAAAGTTTTTCGGGCTAAATGCACAAAGCCCGCGTACTGTTATTATGGTTATGTAGACAAGCCGGGCAGTGTTTACTGGCCCAGTTATATGTTGTCTCATGAGCTAGACAACCCGAGCCCTCAGATAGTAGTAGATCATGGAATTGTTGTTCCAGTTGATTGCTATTTTCGTGGTATAACCGGAATTGTTAGAACGACGAAAGGCACTGGAAATTTGGAAGTAATTGCTCATAGGCTGAAGGCGGAAGATGGTTATGCGGGGCCTTCTGAGGATATTCTCTCAGACGCGCACTCCCTAGATAATCATGTAAAGCCTAATCCTATAAATTCTAGGTGTCTTGTAGAGCTTGAGGCTGGTGATGTTATCATGCTTTATGTACGGAGAGTTCTTA
>Ga0163179_10000210_pt1 | contig 40975 bp, 19 predicted proteins | sample AtlANTMetagenome_FD_109643 | JGI IMG/M metagenome (GOLD analysis project Ga0163179, IMG submission 109643) | Marine eukaryotic phytoplankton communities from the Atlantic Ocean - Atlantic ANT 2 Metagenome | ecosystem: Environmental > Aquatic > Marine > Oceanic | place: North Atlantic Ocean... | reverse complement strand
TAACTACTGCAACTTTTCCAAGGTTGCTCCAGCTATTTGGTAGTATTATTTCTTCGTTTTCATTATTCTCGCCTTCGTAATTATAAATAACAAAATTATAATCAAACTGGTTTTGTCCTTTATCTAACCCTAAATTCTTTCTATTTAATATATGTATTTCATTTTTAGGATAGTATATAACATCTCTGTTACTCGAGTCATTTAAATCTTGAGGAGTAAAGGTTCCATTGCTATCATGCTTGAAAACTCTATTCTTACTTAAGGTATCTCTCTCAGAATCAGCAGTATTAGTAATCTCTAACTTACTTAAACCTGCATTTACATAGTATTGGTCATCAAAATTACTATTATCTAAATTGCCTTTAGCATGGAATGTGCCACTTGCTATTACTTGGCTACCAGCTATGCTATCTATATCTAAAGTGTCAGAGCTATCATCGCAATTAAAACCACTTGCTATATAAACACCAGATACTGCTGCATCTGAATTAGAATATACTCCTTGTTTATTTAGAACATAGTCATTATATTTGTTAGTCCCAAGAGCTGTGCCAGCATTTTCTTCATGGCTAAAATCTTTTGGTTGAATAGACGAACTACTAAGATTAACTAAAGTTATAGATCCACTCTCCGAATCTTCAACATTAAAAAATTCTGAAAGAAATTTAAAGTCACCTGCGGAAGTAGCTGTTATTTCAGTCGCTAAGGTTTCTTCTACGCATAGTTTAAATTCATTTTCGTTTATTATCTCTATAAAATACGATTGCCTTTTCTTGTCTGCGCTAAATGATAAATTAGTAGCAATAGAAACACCTGCCGCTAAAGGAGTCTTAGCACTAAGCTTTCCGCCTGCCAAGTCTAAAACTTTACCTTGAACAGCATTAGAAGCAATAGCCGCATAGCCACTACTATCTCTTTTGCCTGAATCTTTATTAATGTATACAAATAGTTTTTCCCGTTGATCAGTACTAAACCCGTCAGCGGCAAACTCAACTAACGCTGCGTCTGAAGAAGCTGTTGAGAAACTTATAGCTTCGGCACTTAAAGACCTATTGCCGGTACCGTCGTCTCCATCATCTTTATATAAAAAGTATCTACTACCATTAAAAACTAACAGAGTGTCACCAGTTGATATAGTAACTCCCGACTTAATTTGTCCATTCCAACTATCAGGGGTCCATGTAACACCATCAAGCTCTAAATAATAATCAATTATTGTTAGCCTAGAACAATCAAAAGTTATTTTTTGTTTATTAACAAAGCCATGGTTTATTAGCTTGAATTTATTACTACTACCTAAAGATTCTATCCTTGACGCTCTTGTGTTACTAGAATATTTATCAGTTCTAATTTCGTCTCCTAAGAATTTTTTAATATTTAAATTGGCAGAAGAACCATCAAATATCATAACATCTCCATCTTCAATTAAATTAGGAGTAGTTAGTATATCTACAAAAGGGTCAGAACCGTCCAGACCCACAAATTTTTGGTAATCATTAGATACATCAAGCTGATCGTCGTATTCACAACTTAAGTACCCAAAACTATCAATATAAGCTTTTTCAATATCATTTATTACAGGTTCTCCTTCTTCGTCCTGATTAATATTTTTAGATAAAGCTTGTTTAGGGTACCTTAAAGAAGCAGGAGTATTAGATACATTAATTACAGCTAGTTTAAAATCATGAGTTTTAGAGAAGTTGCTGTCGAGTACAGGTAGCTCAAAAGTAGTAGACTCTTTGTAGTTTATAAATATCTTATCATTACTACTAGTATGAGTAATTTTCTCTATACTTGATTTAGAAACTGTTTCGAATTGGAACTTGTTAACTTCGCTACCTTGGTTGGCGTTGCCTCTGTATATTCTTATTGTGTCATCTCTAAGTAAACGCGTTGTATATCCTTCACTTACGTCACCTTCAATGCCCTCGAATTTAATTGCTTTATTTGAGCTCTGAGGGAAAACTGTAAAGTCGTCTATGTCAACTAGAGGAATAACAAACACCTCAAAGTCTAAAGTGTACTTATCACTATCTTCAAATTCTAAACCAATACTAGAGCCCGAAGCGTCCTCGAATCTTTGTTCACCGTCAGTTAAGAACACTTTGCCATTTGATTCTGGAGTAATAATAACAGACTTTGATTCTAACACAGGTATATCATCAAAAACCCAACCTATAGACTCATAAGAAACTCGCATTCCTGTCTGCCCAGTTTTAGATACTTGTTTTAAAACGTCATCAACAAACACCCTTATTAAAGGCGTCTTGTATTGACTTTTTATCTTGTAGTCCATAGACTCAACCTGAGATCTTACTAGACTAAACGCAAACTGACCAGCCTGTATACTAGAAGAGTTAATTCTTATATCTACGTCTTCATTATGTATAAATACCTCATTATTATTAGAATTTGTTACAGCCAACTGACTAAAGGAAACAACCTCTATATCTTCCGAAGACCAAGATTTTGCTTTGACCCCCGGATCGTTAGCCCAAGAACAAGTAAATTTCCTAGCAGAACCTTTTGGTATGTAATCTATTCCATTGCCTTCTATTTTAAATCCTGACTCAGGTAAGACTTCTAACTGATGATTAGTTGAGTTGACAACAGTAACATTATTAGTATTTGAAAATCCGCTTGGCAAATATACCTTAGAGTCAGTATCTATAAAGACAGTTCCGCCAGCATCATTAGGTGTTAGATGTACACTCTCATGATCTAATACAACAACGCCAGAATCAATGTTACTCTTTCTTACTTTGCTACTATTATAAGCAACACCTGACAGACCACCTAAAGTATGATTTTGCGCCCCTAGACCCACAAGACTACAATCCCCAGTAGATATATTAACTATAGCTGTATCTTGGGAAATTGCAGATCCATTTAATTTTGCAGCAGACTGAACTAGATCGCTATGATTAGCGAAATCTTCTAAAATCACAAAGTCTCCCTCATTATCTACAGAAGGTTCTATAGTCTCTAAGTCTGACGAAGAAGCCACGGTAGCAGCTCCGTTGCTACCAACATTAACCTGAGAAACTTTGCCAGCATTAAAGCTAGAGATATTATTGCTTCCTATGTTAGCTATTTCTAAAGAATAATCGTGGCCTCCTTCAAATGTTAAGCTGGCATTTGAACCAGATACTAAGAAAGTCTTGCCTTCGTCATCTGCATTTATTGAATAAGCCCCGGTTATATATGGGTTATTATGAAAGTCATGTACCGGCTTATAGCTTACTCCACTAACTCCAGTTTCTATTGTCTGGTTATCAGTACCAGTAACAAAAGAAGAGCAAGAGAAAGACAGTAAAGTATCTTCAGCTTGCGAGTTGTTAGCTGTATATATTTGAAAATCGTCTAAAGCCTCAAAATGACTTCCTGTAATAGAAGGAGTTATAAATACTTTTGTTGAGGCGGCTGGATAAACACCACTTTGACCGCTCTCTATTTCATTAAATGATTTCTCCAGTCTTGTTATGCCAAGCCCACTAGGTTTAACTCCTATAACAGTTGATATACTAGACTTATTATTTATTGTTGAGCTTGGGTTATATATCCTTAAGCCAGTTAAGTTAGTAAATTCATAAGGCTTGTCGTCTTCCAGACTAGCTTGAGAATCACTAGAGCCCACTGTTTCATCCAAGAAAGTATCATTGACTGAAATAGAATTTATTTTAATCTCATCAGTTGTGTCAGAACTAGCTAAAATTTTCTCATTAGAATTTTTTACTAACACATATGTCTCATCAGGATCTAAAAATACTTCAGCTTGATTTGTATTATCGGTTACTGTATAATTTGAATCCTGAAGAGAATCTGCATCATTTTGGTCTTTCTTTGTAATATCTAACAGAGTGTTTTTCGTAGGTATATTAACCTCTAATGGTAAAAAGTTATATTGCTTATAAACGTCAAAAGCTGGATTGTCGGAAGATATAGAAAGCACCTGCCTCTTCTCAACTCTAAACTCTATGTCTTCCGGATTATACTTGCTAGTTATATCGGTCTTAGTGATTAACATTGGCAAGATAGACTTATGATCAATGTTATCAGCAGGGTTAGAGCTACTAGAGAAATCATTCTCATTAAATATAATATAATCTTGATATGACTCTGTTGCGTCAACGTCTGTCCAATTCGACCCAGAGTCTACAGAATACTGAAGCTGGTAAGTCCAGCCATTCTGAGAAGACCTAGAGCCCTTATACCCAGTATCAGAAACAATGAGAGCGTCTTTAGTATACAATCTATAAACATATTTTGTCACCCTGAGCCTAGAAGCATTAGAATAAGAAGAGTTAAACGAAGAGTGTTTAGGTATAGATTTAGTATCTTTTCCTCCTTTGCTACTCAGTCTAACATCTGTTATACTAGAGTTCCCTAGGTACTCATAATAGTATGGACTTGCAGCGTCTCTAAAAGGATTCCCTACTTGCTTATTCGTCTCTCTTGTAGTGAAAGCATAATTATCAGCAGTTATATTAAAATTTTTATTTACAGGTGTGCCTTCGTAATTCTTATTTATATGAGGATTGTTAGGCGCTCTAAAAGCATATTCATTAAAGTATTTAACTAAAGCTCTTCTTCTGGAATTACTTTGATTTTCTGATTCGTTTTGCAGCCATTCATAGGCATGTTTTGTTCTAAATGGGTGATCACTTTCATTTGGTACAACATAATCATCAGGTACAGATAAATTGTCAAAAGAGTTTCTATTTATAATCCACTCCGAACCCGTTTCAACTCTTCTGTTGTAATTAAATTTTAAAATTTTATATTTTATTGGATTGGGCTCCTCTGTAAAATCAGCTTCAGTTACAGTAAAATTATTTTTAAACAACGATGCCCCCATGTATATTCTAGGCTGAACGATTATAGCATTTAAACTTTTGCCAATAACTAAATTATTTTTTCCGTTAAAACCAGTAACATAATCATCGTAATTACATGATTTTGAAAATTCCTTTTGTCCATCTATATACAATTCAATAGAAAACTCGGGATTGCCGTCGCTGTCTTTTCTTAATACTTTGGCTATAGCTATATGCTTAAACGAGCTAGTAGACCCAATATAGTGACTAATAACTTCATTACCCAGAAAGTCTACTTTAAGGTTTGTGGAGCTTGACATATACACCTTATAGGCATTCTCCCTCTCTATGATTATACCAGCTGCGCTATTATCTTTTATCCAAAACTCAAAAGAAAATTCTCCCTTTGGTATATCAAAAGCCCTGCTGCTGTCAACTTCTAGATAATTAGACGCGCTTCCATTGAATACCATTTGGTATATGTTTCCAGAGCCCCAACTTATAGAGCCAGAAGTTACTGTTCCTTCTTTCTTTACAGTATGGTAATTTTTAGATATATCATAGAATCTATTACTAGCCCCAGCCTTTAATATTAAGGAGTCCGGAGATTCACAAGGCACTGCTACTTGGTCAAATGTATTCATGACCTGACTAGGGAACCACCTTAACAGCCTGTAGTTTGTTGTTGCAGCACCAAACGATATATCAGCAGCTTCTACTGTATTTAACTCTATCACTGTCTCAGCTTCAGACAAAGCCTCGTAAGCATGAGAAACCGTAACCCAATCTGAATTAGCGTTAGTTCTATGCTGTATCTGATAGTAAGAACCCTGATCTAAACCTCCATTAGCTACAGTAATAGTCTTAGAAGAAGCATTTACGCTGGATGGAGTTATTTTGGTTCCCCCATACACTAGTATAGAATAACCATTTGTTGGCTGTATGACTTCTTTTTCATGTTTACTTATAGTAGCTTCAAAGTTACCGGGTCTATAAGCTCCAGCCGTTCTAGTATTAGAGAACGTAAAATCATCTATTATATTTTGACTAGTGTTAGTATATACAAATTCTTCAGCTACAGAAGGTTGTAAATTATAGTAGTCATAATCACTGAAAGGATAATTTGGGTTTTTGAAACTTTCCTTATGATATGTTTGCGTTACATAAAGTTTTTCTTGACCTAAAGATTCTCGGTTAGGAGTATTTGCATTAGTAGAAAATGGATTCTGAGATTCTCTAGCGTTTGTAGATTTAAATATAGGGGAATTAGAATTAGCTTGTGAATCAGGGCTAGAATCTATATAAATATCTCTTTCTAAATAATATACTTTATCATCTTCTATAAATTGTTTTAAGGCATCTATATTCTGTTTCTCTCCATTAGCCATTACAGCCAAAGAAGCCACATAGTTCTTTTCGAAAAACAAGTTACTCTTTTCAGAAAATTGTTGTCTATTATTTTTTAAATTTGATATTTTAACAGAACCATCTGTTCCGTCTATATTAAGCACGGAGCCATTTGTTAATGTTTGTGTAACTTTATGTTCTTTTCTTATTGGGTCTAGTATATATGAGTATTGACCCACCAGAAAAACATCATTTAATTCACTGCAGGAGTCACCTAAACATATAGCTTTCTCTCCTATTCTAATAGACTTATCATTTTTAGCATAAAAGATTTCTTCCGTAGAAGCAGCGTCATCAAAAGTTCTGTATTCAGTAAGCGCGTACTCAGCACTTAAATCATCAGACTGCTCACCTTGGAAAAAGTTTTTAAATGTTTCTCCAGCTGAATAATAATCAAACTTAGTGTTAGATGATGCCGTATTATAGCCACCCTTAGGCACCACCATATACTTTTCCCCCGAAGTAAAGTAAGAGTAGCCGACTCCACTGACCTCAGACTCTGGGACAGAATCTGGTTTTAACTCATTATTTACATTGATTAAATAACTTGGCCCAAGATCAGCGCTATCTAAGGTTTCTTCAGCTACTTGATTTTCAGAAATATTTTCCGCAGAAACAATTTCAGGAGTCTCACCTAGAAAACCTCTTTGTACGGGAGAGTAAACGTTTTTACCGTCTATAACATTATACCCAGTATTATAAAACACTTCTGAGCCTACGCTTACATTACCGCCAACCTCATAATAAAGCTTTTTACTATTGTTTGTATTTGGTACAAACTGATACTCGAGCTCATAAAAATTTTTGTCATTGCCGTCACCAGTAAGAAATCCATTTTTACCAGTACTCAGTGGAGAGAAACTAAGATCTAAAGAATTGTACTGGCTATAATTGTAAGCACTAGGGTTATCACCACCACCCAGCCTCCTCAAAGTAGACCGCTGATTAACCTTGACTGACTCTCCATTTCTAAAGGTAAGATAGTCAGATTTTTGCCTATTCGAGACTTTAGGAAAATTGTTTGTATTTAAGTCATCACCATATTCATTATATTTTGATTTACCCCAATCATCAACAAAATTTATTTCAAAGAAATCGTTAGACGTAGCATACTCTCCTGTAGTTTCTACAGTCTCATATACCCCAGAAACATTAAAATCAATATTACTTTGTATAAAGTCGGTAAGGTCTTCGTCGTCATTATAAGGGAAACTAACATTATGTTCTATAGTTTCCCAGTCCGCAGGATTAGACTCGCTATTACTCTCTCTAGTAACCTTTCTTTCCAAACTGTAACTTTCATTATCGTCAACTTTTATATCGACAACCCTTCTATTGGTAAGTTCGTTAGTCGTTCCAGCTGAATTCAAAGAGCCACTATCTAAAACCTTGTATTCAGTAAAAAGCTCATTTTCAAAAGGCTCATACCCCTTGTAAGTAAGCTGACCGCCTACAGACTCAGTATTCTCATCAACAAAACCGGCAGCTTTTATTCTATCCGCAATATTAGATCCAGCATCATTTAAAGAAGATATGATATCTGCGCTAGAAAGACCAGAAACTTCATTCCAGCCAGAAGCTATGCTTAACAAAGCCCCGTTAGAGCTATTGTTATGTTTGTGTACAGTAGTTGTTTTTCTGTAGACTAAGTATCCTTTATTACTATTGCCATTACTATCAACACTGATTCCATCTACAGGAAAGGTTATAAAAGGCTTTTCGTGATTAACACAGCCTAAATCATTTAAATTTTTAGACTCTACTTGATACTCTTTACCCTCGTTAATTAATTTGCATTTTTCTAAAAATAATAAAGTTCTTGGGATTCTACCATCTAAATATTGGCTATTTATTTCTAAACCTAATATATTTTGGTCTGAATGAACAATATCATCAATTATTATCTCTTGTTCTCCGAAATATCTCCCAGAAGTTAGGACTCTAGCATTGTAATTTTCATCACTTTCATCCTCGAATTGAGGTGCCTCTGAGATGTATGGCTCGAATTCAGTTAAACCAGCGAGCCTAAGCCTATAATTGTAGCTAGGGAAGTCTTTCGCTACGTCCCCTGCAAATATAGTCTCAATAAAATCTACATTATTTTGATTAACCGCCATACCTTAAGCCTTGCATATAATTACACCATTAAAAAGGAAAATAAACTGATCGAGTTGTATTGTTTACCTCTCTTGGGTCAACATAATAATAAGCAGCCGGATCTTCTTCAGAAGATCTTGAAGCCAGTTCACTAAAATTCCAATTTACCGAGCCAACTTGGCCGGGCGCATTGTAGAAAGAAGGAGCTACAAATTGCCCAGCCATGGCTCTTGTGTAAAAGTCCATTTGAGCATACGGGTCACTCTCCAGAGGGGAGTCTACTCCAACATAAGGTATGAGTTTTAAGAAGTAAAACCTAGGAAAACAAGCGCCCCAAGGCCTATAGCTTCCATCATCAAATGAAGGATCAGTTGTAGTTGAATAATCTCCAAGCATAGTTCTTTTGCAGTTATACCCACTTCTACCTAAATGTTTATGTAATAAATACTCTATTACAGTATTTTCATCTGTCCTTCGCTCCTCAACAGTTTTTAAAGTCTCAATGTCTACCTGAGCCCAACCACCAGAGTTCACTATGTTGTTTCCAGCGTTTTCTAATTTTCTGTCAAGAACGATCCTAACAATACCGAAAGGATGACCTTTCGCCTTACTAACCCCACTAATCTTTTTACTAGAGGGGTTTGAGTATATACCACTTCTAATAGCTCCGCCAAAACTATCAACTACAGTGCAGCTAGTGACCTTATAAGGCTTAGGGCTAACAGCAGGACAAGATTTGTGATACTCGGAAATATAATTCTTTACTCCGTATTTATCCAAATAAGAGGTTTTATGGAGCGTGCTACCGCTATTAATTGTTACGCCTCCGTCATATGGAGAGTTCGTGTTAAAAATATAGTTAAAATTAGCAGGGCTTTTTGATAAGAATACTTGCAACCTAGGACTCGGAGCATTATACGGAGCAGTAGGAACCCTCAAAAGCTCTTGACGAATCATGTCGTACTTTATCCCATAACTTCTTTCATATTCTCTTGATCTATGATGACACCTATTATTAAGAAAACCCATAATATCGCCATAAACACCGGGTTTATAAATACTACTTAAAGACCTATTATAATGAACACCATTCAAGAACATAATCCACTCATTAGAAGTATGTGGATAAGATGCATAAGCTGTCTCACCGGGCCTAGTAACCTTATCAATAGACTCGCTATAATTTTTAGCAACATCAACAGGAAATTTAGACGCATCAAACTGCGTTATACCTTCTAGCTCATAAAGACCAGTAGTATCATCATTTATTTCAGATCCGTTATCTATAAAAGGTTTACCGGCTATTCCCAAAATAGTAAAGCCATGATATACTCGAACACCTGCGTATCTTATGCCAACACCACTTGGATCAAAAACATAATATGGTTTATTCGGCACAATGGGTTTATAATTTGCATTAGATAAATTATCCAAAGCTTTAGAGCCTTCATGAAATCTACCAGCAGGTTCAACGCTTGGCTCCATATGCTTAAAAATCGTAGCTCTAGCTTTCTGAGATAGATATTTATTGTATCTCTTGAAGTACAATACTCCTCTGCCGCCTTCCACTCTGTAGTCCATTAGGTCATGCCTTGTTGCCATCCGCATGTAAGAGCTTACAAATTTTCTAACAGATTCATACAAAGGGTTATAGCTAACTTTTTGCCTTAAAGCGGGAACCACATAGCTACCAAATATATTTTGTCCAGAACCATATTTGAAATAATTACGCCATACTCTATTTGAGTCAAAGAAATCATGCCCTACAGTACCTACTCCGGACTTGTCAATGCCTGCCGCACGCTCCCAGTGGTTTGCTCCTCCGCCTTTCGATGTTGCTACTCTGAGTAAAGCATAGGCGTCTTGAAAACTAGGTCTCTGTTTGAGAAGTATAGCTGGCTCTATTCTCACTTTAAACATATCTTGGTTTTCCAGACTTAATTTTCTTATACAAACTCTCGTTGCTAACCCCCCACCAAGTGGATCAGCCCCAATTATCTCCTTTGCAACTAATTGAGCGTCAGCTATTGGCTCTTCTTCAAGAAAAGCATAAGAACCATTTCCCGCACGGACGCTCTCGTCTCTTCTTTTAGAGAGCTTTACTACCAACTTGCCATTTTCCGTACCATCTAAAAACACAAAGTATGGCCTACCTCCATTTACAAAATTGAGACCCCTATTAAGAACAAAATCCTCTCCGTTTGATATTTGTATTGCAACAGCATCCCCATTTGATAAACCCCCTAATATTGTATCTTCAGAGTTAGGTATACGTATTCCATCTTCAAAAATTTCTATCTCGTCAGAATCAGTACCAATGTTCATTGCGTTAGAAGAGTGGGTAATTGACGTCGGCTTATTACTAGCCCAAGGATTACCAAAACTAATAACTTTATCAAGATGCTTGCTTTTATCGTTTGGGTAAAGTGCTCTTTTCTCAGCTCTTCTTTTAGAATAGTTCTCTTTACTTTCTTCAGCTGCCTTAGTTAACTTATCATTATCTGTTCCCCCACCAAAAAGCTCGGTACCTTTATCATCTAATACAGGAGATAGTTCAAAACTTATATTATCATAGTTTACTATAGGATCTCTAAAATAAAATATTTTATTATATATGTAAGCTTTATTTTCAAAACTTCTATTTACTGCATAACTATATCTTTTCCAAATTATTGACTCATGTAAAAGAACACTATTATTTCCCCAAATTTTTATTTTAAAAGCCATATCAGGGTTGTCTACAGCACTTGTTTCTATATAGTATCCAGCTAAACAATGATTAGCTATCCTTCTAGCTTTTTCAGATTGCAAACTTTTAAGAGGTAAAACGGTGCTACTGCCATTCTTGAACAACATCAATTGAAGCGGGCCATTGCGGTCATAGTCTCCCTCAAATCTAAGAGATTTTCCATACATGCCCCTGCCTCCCGCTATAAAACCTACTTCTGAGTAGTCATCATAGTTCTCATATCCTACGGAACCTTTATCAACTGTATACTTAGGAAGACGTCTTTTAGCACAGACAGGAAAGAAAGGCTTAGAAAAATTTGCAAGAAATCCGTAGCAGATTGCGAGCCCATGATGTATAGACCAAGTAAACGTTGGTCTGTAAGGCTTAAGCTTAATATAGCCCATATCATCGACTTTCTTATAGCTAGCTGGAGAGGTCGGTGAATGTAAATTCGTTTCTTCAGAAAGCGCAGGTGCTAATGCGTTCTGTCTAGTCATATAACTGAAAAAATCAAAACCAACTTTACACACGTTAAGAGCGCCTTTAGTTCTGACTTTCTTCATACCGAAGGTCTGCTGTCCTAAATATTCTTTTGTTGCTGAAAATTCTACAACGGGAGCATCCCAACTCTTTGCCTCGCAAAAAAGACTTCTTTGCTGCTCGCTACCCCTAAAATAATACGTGTATGCCCAAAGCACCCACCTTAAAAGGTCTTTTGTTGCGTTCTTTCTTTTTAGTACTCCATCAGACGGTATTGTACTTTGACCATACTTGGTGTATACGCCGTAAGTCACAGAAGGAGGGTACCTCATATAAACATGGTTACTAGCGTACTCCGGAAAATAGTGATCGGATGACCTGCCTGCCCAAAACAAACCTTTACTAAAATAAGCAGGATCAGAATCACTAGGCAAATACTTTTTAATTCCAAAATGTCTCCGCTCTCCATCCGCTACGTAAGTTCCAGTCCTATGCTGTCTAAACGCACTACGATCATAATTTGAGTTACCACGAAAAGAACCTCTCTGCCTAAAAGAATCCCCCCAATAATTACTATTACTAAGAACAGCCCTAGAAGTTTCAACTAAACCATCAAAAAGGTTGCCCTCTGCCCATGGCCCCATTCTCTTCTCAACTTTATTCTCTGAGGTGACTCTTCCAAATATATACGCATTGAGAGGGTTCATTACATTTGCCCCTTGCGGGGTGCCAGCAAAAGCTATTGGCCAGTTGCCTTCTCCAGTTTGAGCTGTGGGTAGATCTATTAAAGCATACACATTCCACCATTCATCTTCAGCTGGGTTAACACCTAGAGGCATACCGGGGGTTGCGCTATTGCGCATATTCATAAATATACCGTTAGCATAGTAAAATATACTCCAAGCGCTAGCCGGTCCAGCTTGCGAAAGCCTTAGATTGAATTGTTGAGCTAAGTTATTGTGATGAGCAGCAAGTGGGCAATTTTTAGCGTCTACTAATGGAACGTTCGAATAAAAAAACATATTTTAACTCCATTTTGCGCATCCTACTTCTTCGGTTGTACTTCCACCACCACCGTTGCCACCTCTTTCTTGGTAGTTTAAATCAATCCAGCCAGAACTAATACCTTGGCCACCTGTCCACATACAGTACAATATATCATCGCTAGAGTAGGGAGGACTCGCTGTGAACTCTCCGTTTTCATCAAAGAAATGTTTTGGTACATCAATTAAGAAAGGCTCAGAATTTGCTAGTGCTGAAGACTCATATTTGACCATTAAAACCTTTCTGTTTTCGTCAGCTGGATACTTATACTTAGAGCCTTCTCCTCCCCTGCCTTCATTCCATTTCTTACCGCCAAAGTTCCACTCAGTCTTAGTCTTAGGTAAGTTTGCTGCAACAGGTCTTACCTTAACTATTACTTGGTCATTTCTTAGTTGTTTATCTAAACCAGCCATATCTATTAAATACTTGCCATTGGTGGGATTTCTGGAAATTCATAAATGACTTTCTGCTTATTATCAAGAACTCCATCAACATTAAAAGGCCCAGAATCCATAACTGTACCAGTAATTACACCAGTAACTTTATGGCCGTCAGCACCACTAATAACTAAATTATATATCATAGGGTCTACATCTAGATAGTTTTTTGCCTCAACAGCTACCGTTACAGCTTCTGGGACTGTATCTCCTGCTGTTCCAAAGTTATGATATCTTAGGGTTGGGTTTTCTATTCCTGTTGCACTTTGCTGAGCAAAACTAGAATCAAGAGTACCGTCAGCGCCTTGTCTAGCCCCATACTCTCCTACATAAAGCTTCCAATCGGCAGCAGGTTTTGTATAGGAGAAACACATAGGAATACCAGTTGCTATTTCTTTACTTAGAGAAGAGTCTCCGTCAGGCTGAGGTACTATACAGGCTATATCTAAAACATTAGCTTGTTGTTTTATCACTGAACCATCAGTGGTCTTAAATATATTACCATTGGTTCCTGCTGTCCCTGCAGTCGAAGTATACACATTAGTATGAATTTCATTCATATAAGACTCAACCATCTGTGTAGAGAAATTAGAACTAGAGGAAACATAAGCTACTGCCCTGTCGTCTATGGAAGTACCCAATGATGTAGCAGCTATTCCAGCGCTGCCATCTGTACCATAAGTACCATGCGACCCAGCCCTGAAGGTTATTTTTTTATCTGAGTCAGCATAACCTAAACCGCTACCACTAAACTCAATACCAGTTATAAAAGTGTAGTTTTTAGAGTGGTCTCCATCTACATGCTCAAGATAAACCTTGTAAGGCAACCCTAAGGTCTCGTCATCAGAATCTAAAACATCTTTGGAATAGCTTATATCGTAAAAAGCCCTTACAGCTCTTCCCCCTTTTGCACTTACATTGACTACTCCGTCTGGATAAGTTTCAGCTAATAACATTAAATTATTACTTGCATCTCCACTATTTAAAGGCGTTCCATCATCACTACCATCAATTGTAATATTTACGCCACTAGGATTTTCTCCTAATTTAGCTTCAATAGTAGCTCTATCTGTAACTTTTCCAAAAGTAGTATGAAAATCTATTGTCAAATCATAATCTCTAGGATAAAGAGTAGATTGCGCAATTAGTCTAAGATCTTTTTGCGTAGCATTACCAGCTACATCATTAAGATATTCTATATTAGAACTTGTATTATCGAATTGAAAGTGCCTAGCTCCCACTACCACCTCTCCAGATAATATACTAGAAGTTAGATTTCTATCTTTATTAAATTCAAGAGCAGAGGAAAAAGTAACTCCATCTCCAGAAAAAGGCCCCGACGTACCAGCACTACCGCTACTACCACCGCTACCATATACGTCAGTAGAAAGATCGCTCTTCAAAGTAAGGGCTCCTTTTCTTTCATATATATTTAAGTCATTTAAATCTATTGAGCAACCTTGGCTATCGAAAAAGAAATGCCTAATTTTAAAATCTGCTTTAGAACCTTTTGAACATATTAAATTATTATCTATAAAGTAATCATATTCAGTAGGAAGAAAAGTACCCTTAAAATTAACTTCTTTATTATTTTTGTAAGAATACACACACCTATTTTCAGGATCAAAAATTCTGCCACTTGCTAATTTAAATTTTAACTCTCTTGCATTACTAGCGCTGTTAGTTGAGCCAACAAATCCAGATACCCCAAAGAAGGCTTCTCCGGTAGTACTTGTTACCGACATATCTAAATCATAAACAAGCTGAACATTTGTATCAGCTGTAGTTATGTGCCTAGCATGTTTTCCACTTATCCTCATGACATTGATCTGTAAAATGCGTTTTTAGGTTGCATAGTTCTTGATATCGGGCCTACTTTTCTAAATATAGCATCTAGCTCTGGCACCAAAGGAGGTCTATTAGACATAGCAACGCTTAGGTAGTAGCCATTTTCATCTCTACTTATTGATAATGAATCTAATCCATTTTCTTGTTTTAAATACTGAGCAAGCTGGGAAAGTCCCCCAACAGCATCTATATATATTTTATAATTTACATTTTCTCTTACTGTATCAACTGACGGAGCTAAATTAGATTTAATTAGATTATGATACTCTTGAGCTGTCCTAGTTCCTAACTTAACAAAACTTAGATCTCCATCTGAACCAAGCTGAGATTGTAAAGTTACACCTAGGAAATCATCCATAATATCAATAGGTATTTCCCCAGCAACTATAGCGGCTCGATTGTCTTCACTAAAAACAGAATTAACGTCTTGAGTCAAATCTTGAACTTGATATTTAATAGTAGACATCTGCGGGGTTATTACTGGAGCCACCTTATCCAATCCATCAAATACTGCGGAAACTCCAAAGTCTGTAACAGTTAATTGTCTATTATAAGTTAATATGCCGCCGTGGTTATTTTGACTTGGCATAGTTATCGTAGTAGCTGGTTTTTCTGCACCACCAGAGGCAACATCCGAGTATAGCTTTTCTGAACCCCTAAAACCTCCAGTACCAGAGACTTTTACAGATGTATTATGTCTCTTTATTGTCATCCTCTCTCCATTAATATGATTTTTAACATCTAATAGTTCTGTGCTATAAAGAGAGTCTTTTATTGCTTCTGCTTCGCCACAACTAAGACCGGGCTGACCGAACATATTACTACTGCACATTTCTTCAGCTAAGTCTGTTTCACACACAGTCTTGCACTCTTCTGTATCTTTAGCTGTTACCCCTCCTTGCTTATCGCATAAAGAACTCAAAGCGTTTATCTCCTCTATTATATTTGGCTGCAAACCATTTCTTACTATAGAGACGTCGCCTATCCTTCCGGGACTAAAGCTACCGTCTGGATTTTTGAGTACGAAGCACATACCTATACTCTTACCTAGAGACTTTTGGGACTCAACCATATCATAAGCCCTTGCTATAACATCATTACCTTTGAATCTAGCAACTAACTGCGCTATAGTTGGCATATCTGTTAAGAAAGGTATATAATGTTTGACTAAGTTAGTTTTAGTTCTGCTTCTAGTATCAGAAGATATGTAGTTAGGCTTTTCGTGAATATGTTTATTTTCTTTTGATAAAACAAAAGGGTTCAAAATTCTATCTATATCATCTTTGGAAGCCATCCAAGGAGCGTTTCTCTCAAAGTGAAACAACCCATTCTGTCTTCTATTCTTATAGAAATTGAAATCGCACTGATCTTCAAGACTTTTACGTAAATCTCCAATCTCCTTAGACAGTCTATCTACATAAGTCCTACCTTGTTGAACTTGTCCTTCTACTCTAAGGTCAGTAAGGCTTTGTAAAAACTTAGCCATTGGGGTCTTGTACCACTGGTTACCTCCGTAAAACTCGGAAGAAGGCTGCACCTCCACTTGCTCTAATATTTTATAAAGCGGAGAGCAATCAAAGTGTTCTGCTCCGGGTACTCCCAGTACATAGTGCCTGCCATAAAATTCATTAGCTATTGATTGTTCGACATTATTTATGTATTCTTTTACAGTGTCATCTTTTATTCCAAAGAATATATGGTAATCTTGTCCGTCAGGACCTACAGGCACAACTCCCCCATCTTCGCCAGCTAGTTTTATCTGATTATTTGAAATCATGTTATGTATACCAGCATGATTAAGAATCTCAGATCTAATCTTCTTAGATATCGAAGACTGACCAAAAGTTATTCCTATAACATCAGTAAACCCTATAGCTTTAAAAAACCCTTCTGAATTAGTAAATGCAATAGAAGGAGGAGATTTATGATATGTCTGTATAGCTCTCCTCACATTATATATATCTCTTAGATCTGGAGCATACTTGCCAAGCATCATACTTGTTTCAAAATCTCTAACGCTTCTACTCATTAAAGTAGCATTTGCTGGTATACCGTCTACACCACCGGTTCTAGTAGATAACACATTAAGAGTTTGACATGAAAAGTAGACTTGACCCGATTTCTTTTTATTCTTCTCTTTTGCTCCCGGACCTCTAACAAACTTAGAAGAGAAAGCCTGCCCATAAGTTCCATCTAAACTCTTTGAGTGATTCTTAGAATTTATTACTATATTCGAGCCACTAGTAAAATCAGAGCCATGACCCTTATCTAAACCATCTATACCTTTTATAGCAGATTCAAATTTAGCTTGTATAGATCTATCTGTAAGATCAACTACGACTAAAGTAGGAGTAAGACTTGTAAAATCCCAATAAAAAGATATACCTAAGTCATTGCCCCAGTTTTGCAAAACATCTTTAAGAGTTCCGCTATAGTTCTTTTTGTAATATCTATTACTTTTTCTATTAGGAAATCTTCTTAAATCTACAGATATACCAAACTCTCTCACGGAGTTAATTAAATCATCAAAAGAATACGAAATATCTGCTATATCGCACTGAGACTGAGTAAACTCTTCAGTGCCAACAACTATATACCCACCAGACCAAATATTCTGAGCGCTTTGTCTTATTACTTTATATTTTTTCAACGGATCGCCAGTAGCGCTAGACAGCAGCCTTAAAGCTCGCCTTGTTTGAAATTTATATAAATCAGCAGAGCAAGTTGGTATAGAGACCGATTTCTGGCCCACAGTATCTATTTGTACATTCTCTACTACAGGGCATTTTAATACAAACTCTATTTGGTGAGGGACTCCATGTTTTTGCTTACTCACGCCAAAGTGTTCATGTATAAGCCCCACAAATATTCTGTCTAATAAAACAGAACCATCAGAATAAGTTAAGTGTAAAAGCTTATCGCCAACTGAGGTAGAGGTCTCAAAGGAACTCAAAAACATATTCCTAAAAAGATTTTGGCCTGCGAATTTTATATCAACAGGAGAAGATAGGTCCAAATCTGAATTTGATATAGAAAAATCCCTAGCCCCTCTAACACCAGAAGAACCGGAGCTACCCGAACTACCCATAGAAGAAGATAACTGAGAATCCAAAGCTACATTAACATTTAGCTTTGTAGAGTTTCCAGCATAGCCAACTTGAGAGTCAGCTGAATACACAACACCACCAAAAGCAAGACCGGGAGCATTTGCTCCTATCTGTATACTTGGTACTTCTACTTTATCCTTTGCCATATTCCTTAATAGTTTTACACTTACGAGCTACCGCTAAACAAATTCTTTTGACCTTCTGAACTAAAAGAAAATATCTTAGCTCTAAAATTTTCTAATTGAGCCTCTTCATTTTTAACACTAACGTCAAGCACAGACGCGTTAGCATTAAAAATAAAAGAATTTTTCTTTGAGCTAGCACTAGAAGATCCTATTAGGCTATCTTCTGGAGTCTTAATATAATCCTTACCCGGAGCCTGCCTCATTCCATTTCTCCACACTTGCTCATCAAGCACACTGGGAACAGAAAAATTACTACCTGCTGCAGAATAAGCCGTATGAGTGAACTTATCAGACGCTTGAGGAGTAAATAATAACTCAGCAGAATCAGAACCCAAAGATGAAGATTGAAGCAAGTAAGAGGTCTTTCCGGAGGTTGAACTTTGAATATAGTCCGTACCAGAAATAAGCTTTTGCCCATTAAGGAATATGTCCTTTCCTATGTAGTCCCCAGTGAAGTGCTTATTAGATCCCTCGTAAGAACCTGTTAGTGAGGCACCAGAAATGACATCAAAATATATATCATCATCATCTTTTAATTTATCTTCCCTGCTATTTAATGCTATCTCATATCTATTATTGTCTATTCTATCTACTAATGGATATGTATTTAAACTATTTAGCTGTGAAGGTTCTGCTCCAGCATTATTATCATTTATAAAATAATTACCTTTGTAGGTGCCCAAAAAATCACCAACCTCTTTAAGATTGCCGCCCACATCATTAAATACATCATCTACAGAAAATAGACCAGAGACTTCAAATTGGACATAACCATTTCTGTAAAGCTGGATAAATGGCTGCTTGTTTGATGGGTCATAAGAAAAATTATCATTCTTTAATTGATAACCTTGAACAGAGTAATCTGAGTTGTCTACAGTATAAGTTCCAAAAGGATATACTTCTTCTGATGTGTGGTTTATATTTTTTAAATGAGTAGAATGATTATATATGTCTAATTTCTCTGTGCTGCTCAAAGGAACCGCAAAACTTATTGAGCCTTTCATTGAGTTTGCGCTTGAAAGGTAGCTGTCTTTTCTTGTGGCTACTTCATCTGCGTAAAACCCTGTCTCTGTTACTACATCATTTTGACCAGTTAAATCAACCAACACTTCTTTATACAGCAAACCTTGAACGCCAGAATCAGTATATACTGGCACAGAATTTCCATTCTGATCTTTTATATATCCAGACACAACTTTTTCATAGCTAGTTATACCATAACCAACAGTCTGCGATTGAATCTCAACGCCTGTTACTTCTTTAGTGGTCCTTGTTTGAATAGTAAAACCCGGAGATTCGTAAGAGTCTAAATAAAAGCTTTCAGCAAAAGTATTTCTGCTACTTTCTGTCATGTAGTCATCTAATATAGCTATCGTATTTATGTAACCAGAAAAACCTGTATAAAATAAATTAGGATCATAGTAGTTAGAATCGTCATGCTTTGGCCTAAATCCTCCAAACAATAATCTATGGGAATTTGTATAGCTCTCTAAAGGAGTTTTTACCGAAACAGTTTCTTGATCTGGTTTATGTAAAGAAAATTCTAGAGTATTTGGTGTCTTGGCTATAGAAAGCAAGTTAAATGTTTTCAAATGAGTAGGTAATGTCTCAACGGTTCTTTCTTCTCCAGCTAAATACTCATAATATAATCTATTAGATCCATTAATACCAATATGAAAACCAGAAGAACAATCGTACCCAGTCATAGTAGAGACCAAGACCTGAGACAATGTTGGATTAGCAGTAGAATACTCGCCAGAAAAATCAAGAAAGCATGTCCAGTTTTCTCCAGACATAGGAGTAGTAACCTCCATTGTGGTCTCTCCACCAAAATTACCAGATCCTGTCACAGATTTTGAATTACTTACTACTTGAGCCGGATAGTTTTCTAACGCTATCACTGGCTCCCCATCTCCTATATCGTACAACTGACTTCCTGTCTCTTGTAGTTGGTTGTATACAACGACAGTATCAAATACATCTGTAGTATGCCCGGTAGTGAGTTTGTAGTAACGATCTCTAGCGGACTCATTAGTCGTGTCTATAGAGCCACTTAGATCATAGTAAGCAACAAGGTCTCCTGTAGGAAACCCTGCTTTTGAAGTATATTCCAATATAATGTCTTCTTTCATTAAGTGTCTAATCTGTTTAACTCTATGACTTTAATATCTTTTTGTTGAGAAAATCGTCTGTCATATGTTATACTTGACTGGTCTTTATTTTCTACTTTATTTTCGGAGTCAAGCCTTTTAACTGTTCCGTCTAAAAATGAATCTTTTATGAAGTCGTTAACTGACACAGCTTCTGTTTCCGCAGTAGAAAGACTAGCTTCTGACCTGTCATCAGCAACACCAACAGTACCAACACCAACTACTTCTCTTCTATTTTGAAGTTTCATATCGTATACCAAATAGTGACCGTTCTGCAAGCAAGAAGGTACAGATCTGTACAGCTGCATTGCGGGCTCAATACTAACAGTATAATTTAGATTTCTTAACGTGCTATTCTCAGGAAAATCGGCATCAGAAAAACTTGCATTGTAAGATATAGTTCCATCAAATTCATTCCTAGTGACAGAAACAGATGAGGGTCTGGGAGCTAATACATATTGAGTCCTAGTAGGGAACATTTTGTTGTACATAGATTGAGCTTCATCTCTGACTAGTTTGGAATTATTAGCAAGTATTAAATCTAATAAAATTAAAGAATCTCTATTTTTCTTTTCTAGTGCTCCTCTTGTTATTATTGTCCCATTACAGCTTACATTTATTATATCTGTTATGTTGTCATGGTCAAACTCTATGTTGTAATCAAAGTAAGAAGACCCATTTTTAATTTTTGCGTTATTAAATAGTTGATTGTTATCAAAAGTCATTTGGAAGCGTATAGTTCTTGCTTCCTCATCAGGATTTATAGTAAAAGATACTGGGTCCTTGTTTAAATCAAGATTAACTGAACCACCCGGCCTGCTTCCATCTCCACCTTTTATATGTCTTTTGTAAGCTTTGTTTACAAGATCATAAAAATTTCTAGATTTAAAATCAGCTTTAACCTCATCCCATGATGTACTGTTATTGGGGTCTGAGTCTACATCGTCAAGGTGATCATTCTTACTTCCTATAACTTCACCTGATAACTGCATTGATATAAAATCCCCACCCTGTTGCTCATCTATAGATATAGAGTAAGTCAACATAATATCACTTGTCTGCATAGAAGGCAAATCAGACTCTTCGGCTGTAGCCCCGGAAGACTCATTAGTCACAAAAGAATAGTTTTCTGTAATAGAATATCTACCACCGAGCCTATCAACTGTTTCGCTAATATTATTGAGTATTAGTGATGATTGAGGATGAGCATTTCTTATCAACCCTTGGTTAACTTTAGAAGAGGTGCCTTTTCTAGCGGTAACAAAAGCTTTAGCTTTTAAAAAACCATCAGGTTTATGGTTTTCAGTATTGTATCCAGAAGCAGATATGTTATGGGTAACAGTAGCTATACCATTATCGCCTTCGTCGTATTGCCAAGAATCAACTGGATCTGTAACACCATAGTTAGCCGTGTAAAAGTCTTTATCATTTTTATAGCCACTGATAGATATAGTATACCCAACCATACCTATATAATTAGAAGTAGAAAACGATACATCTTCTACGGTACAATTTTTTAAATGAAACTCTGTACCATGCCCAATAACTGAAAAATCTTGATAATTCTTATTTAAAGCACCAGCAAAAGATTTAAGTATTTCGTCTCTCTTTTCAGATAAGCCTCTATAATTATCCGTACTGTTTCTACTAAGGGTGCCAAAAGGAGGTCTGTCTCTTTTGTTTAATAATACTATGTTTCCCTCTATAGTTACGTTGACAGTAGTAGAGAAGATATCTCCCCCAACATAGTTGTGATTAAAAGTTTTAGATACATATGGAGTAGGTACGGGAAATTCAAAGTCCCCATACTTAATTTTTACGTCTTGAGGATAATTAGACATTAATATTTAAGCGACGTAGGCGCTACTCCCTTCTTATCTATAAAGTTCATAGAAGCTTCATAGGAAAAATCGTAATTAGAACTAAAGTTATAACTCAGGCCTTCAAGGTACCAGTTTAAATCACCTTTTCCAACTTGAGGGGATTTAACGTATGCTTCTTTCTGCACCTCTGATTTTAGAGTATCGTATATACTATCCGAAGCTGTCTTTAAATAATTAGTATGAGCAGTATTTATTTTATTAGAGCTTGGGTTTCTTTTTAGCACGCAGTTTATAGATACTGACTTCTTACCCTCGGATGATTGATTAGCGTCATAATTAGTCTCTTTTATATTAGGCGCTATAACATTGCTTCTTAATATAGTTGGCATTGAATAATTAGAACTTTTCTCTAGTTTTCTTATGTAAGTGTCGTTTCTTAGAGTTGGGTCATCTGAATAAACAAAACTATAACTAATACCAACCCCGTAAGCAGGGAAACCAACAGAAGAAGACGTTAGACTTTTAGGATGAACTAGAGGGTCAACTGAAGAGGGTACTCTCACAGAGTTAAACAGTGGTGTTATCCTTGATATTACGTCTGTAGGAGCTGTAAGTTTATCGTATAAAGTTTTTGGATTAAATAAATAATTTTTATTTTCATCATACGGAGTAATAGTTCCTGACTCTGTTACTGAGGTTATGTTCTCTGCTTGCCTAGATGCGTCTAAAGTATATTCAAATATAGCATCATTATGCATTCTGGGGTTTGTAGTAAATGCCATATTGTACCCAACTTCTCCAGCTATTCTATTTACAGTTCTACCAAAAGTTAAATATCTAGTTTTTAAATCCGAATGAGCATTCCACTCTAAAGATCCCGGAAGCCAAACAGGAGGCGCAGAGCCTACAGACTTTATATAATCTCTTAAAATAGCCTGACATCTGTCATAAGCACTAGCTTTTAAAGTAACTAGTCCTTGATATGCATTTTCATATTTATCTTCATTCTTACTCGTTAGCGCAGAGCTTAAATCTACTTTTGTTCTACCTTGTATAGAAGCATTTTCAGTAATAGAAATACTCCCTGTTTCATCAGATTGTATATCATAAGTAAATGAAGCTGACCATTTCTCACTCTTTTGAGAATCTTTATAAGCCCCATTTCTAGAATTTATTGTTCTACCTAATGTAAAGGTGTTATTTATAGTATCATAGCTTTCACTAAATATACCATTACCATTTACAGTTCTTATAAAATCAGCCCATTTACTATCTATATAGCCGACCTTTGCAGCAGCGCTACCAGAAACGTTAAATGCCTTTATTGCTATTTCCTGAGCTATAGAAGCAAAGTTTACATTAGTAGGGCTATCTTGCCTTAATGAAAAATTCAAGCTTTGATTAAAAGTATGGCTATTATCAGCAGATATTGAAAAAGAAAAGTTTTCTGAAAAAGACTCAAAATATCTAGCGTACTTTTGTAAAAGAAAATCTGTAGCTTTGTATACTTCTTGGTCTGCTTCTTTGAGACTAGAGCTTTGGTCAAAAGATTCATAAAACTCTAAATCCATATTTACTCTTAATAAATTTATATGATTTTCTAAATTACCTTCACTTGTTGGAAATTCATAAGATAATATTTTTACATTGTTTATTATGATTCCATTTATAGATATAGTGTCTACAAAGCCAGTATTATTTTTGCCTAGCAATTCTTCTATATGAGATCTTTCTGTAGTATCTATTTTTCTAAATCTACTAGACTCTGTATCATTCCCCGGATATATAAATGCCGTTATACTTAAGCCCACAGTTCTACCAAATTGATATATCCCACCATCAACATACCTAGCCTCTTGTCTCACATCTAAAACTTCAGCATTTGTTAAATTAATGTTGGCCATCTTATCTAAAATCCTCTTGGAACTCTGTTCGTAGCAGATGTATATCCCGGTATATTATTTCTAAAGCTTTGATCTATAGATTTAGAATTTTGTGGGTTCATCTGCATGTTATTCATGTATACATTAGTAACATGGGATGTATTGCTATTTGACACAGTTCTGTCTCCAGCTCTGGACATTGTCCGTTGTAAGGCTTGCTGCTGCATCATCATATTTTGAGCAGCTCCATAAGAAGTCATTGGTCCGTCTCCTCCCATTTGGCTAAATCCAAAATGAAGTGGACTCATCATAGCATGCTCAACCTGACCCATATAACCACTAAGATCCCTAGCTTGACCAGCAACCTGACCAAGATATAAAGACTCTCTCCTTGAGCCCCTAGTGTTGTTCATCATGTTTTGCTGAAACTGAGCGTATCTTGCTTGTTGAGCTTGAGCTGCCTGCATCTGCATTCCGCCTAGACTGGAAGCATTTGATCTTGAGGCCATTAATAAAACATTATTTTGTTGTATAGTCGTGTTTAGTGATTCAAGATTTTTATTATTTCTATCCAAAGGTTCTCCCTTGAATAAATTAGAGGCTTGTTCATCTGCTATTTGCTGCATCTGCATTTTGTTCAAACCAAGACCCTCTGCTCTATTGATAGCTGATATTTGAGAAAGTTTTACTGTAGAGGCAGATCTCCTAGCTTGAGCTAACATTTGCGGAGGGAGTTGTCCACCAAGTAATTGCTGAATAGCATCGAACCTACTAGCTTGAGCTCCAGCAAATCCTACAGTGCTTCCAGCTCTTTGAGCTATCATACCAGCAGTTCTAGCTCCGCTTAACTGGCCTAAAACATTATTAAGAGATGAAGGATCTGTTATGCTCGCTGTTCCACCAAAAGATTTTAATCTTTGAGCTTGTCTAGCTGCTGCTATCTGAGCCGCAGCTATCCTAGTTGTCTCATAAGTCTGCTTAACGTTATCTTTATATAACCTGTCGCTTGTAGCGTTTAGATTTTCTAATTGAGTCGCTAAGGCTTCTAATGGACCTCTCTCTTCTGCAGTAGCCTTCTCTGCTTGAGCTCTTAAAGCAGCAGTCTGTGCCTCAACAACTCTTTTATCTAAAGAGCCTACTCCTGCAGTGCGTGCAATTGCTAAAGTGTTTTCAATCCCACCTTTCAATGCCCCACTAACACTAGTACCAGTACCGCCAAAAGCTTTACTTGCGGCAGCTATGGAGTCTCCAAACTTTGCGGCATTATCAGCCCTGAACTGATTTTGCTTATTCATAGTGTCTAGATTTATACTCCCTGTAGCGCTTAAGAAAGATTTAGCGGCTTGAGAGCTAATCTTAATAGTCTCTTTTCTTATCTTCTGCTCAAGCTGCATCGCCTCTTTAACATCATTAATAGATTTTTGCTGATCTCTTGTAGCTTTAATCATAGCCTCTCTTATAGGCTGTAACTCTTTCTCTTGTTGGATAGCTTTCCTTCTTTCTATAAACTCATCGGACAAAGCCTCCCCAATTAGTTCTGCTGAGTAAGCTCCTTCTTGCATACCAGTCATGAAAGCGTCTATAGCAACTTGGTCTAAGCCTAAATTTCCTAACTGTTCTTCTACATTCTTTTGGGCTTGCTCCGAAAAACCAGTTGTTCCGACAAGTTGAAGGTCTTTTACAAGAGAAGCTGCGTTCTCCCCGCTTAAACCCGATAGTTGATCAGGAGTAAGATTCGCAAGGGCAGTGGAAGCAACGCCTCTGACCCTTCTTAAATCTCTACCTCTTTCTGCGCCAGTATCGGTAAGGCCTGTCAATTCACTAAAAGGATCAACGATACCAAAATCAGTTTTCCTAACTTCTCTCACCGCATTGGCAGCATCGGCTCTAGTTTGAGCGGCGCTTTTATTCTTTTGTTGTTGTTCTATGCCTTCTTGTATAACCGCTTGTATTGCAGATGGGTCTACTAATCCAGATATCCTTTGCCTAATTGCAGTAGGTACTTCCTGCATAGCTTTAGACATTTGTTTTTGAGCTTCTAAAACTTGACCCATTGAAGCGTTTGAATCATTAAAAACTTTAGACGCGTTCTCGGCAGCTTCACCGAACTTAGTAAGCTTACCTATATTCTTTTCTGACTCTTGAGACACTTGCTCAAGATTTTTACTAGCAGCTGCTAGCTCCTGAAAAGAGCTGTTGAATGTCTCATTGACTAAAGTGCTGGTTCCACTATATGCAGCCGCACCAATAGCTGCAACCCCTAAAGGGCCACCCATGGCCATACCTGCTCTGTTAAGACCTGCGCGACTGGCATTTCTTGCAATAGAGCCTCCTACTCTACCCATAGCCGCTCCAAACCTTGAGGGAGTTCTTTGTACATTTCCTATTGCTCCTGCTTGTTGATTTGCGTCTAGACGAGGCTGGTCCAAAGTATTCTTACCTCTTTCATAACTAATACCTCCTGAAAACATTGTTGCGGGCATATTAAACCTTGCAGCACTCATAGTCCCTCTACCTCCCGGTAATCTTTCTGAAAAAGCCGTTTTAGATCTTGGACCTCTAGGTTGAATAGGGCTGCCGCCGGAGCCTCCGAACATTGAAAACGATGCATTTTTCTTAAATCTTTCAGGTAGTAGCATACCAGCAGAAGCTACAGCACCGCCTACAAGAAGAGCTGATTGAAGAGCATCAGTCGCACTTATAAGTTTATTTGTGTTCTCTGAATTGTCCTTCAGGCCCTCTCCATATGATTGCAAGGCTTGTTGAACGAAGCCTAATGCCATAGTAACCCCTATTAGTTTCATAGAGTTAAAGCCTATGCTATCCTGACCTCCGCTTGCAAAATTAGGTATACCTGACGACCTTGGGTCAAGGCCTCTAGCCATGCTTCTTCTGATGCCTTGTCCTAGTCCACTGGGTTCGTCTCTGGTATTATAAACACCAAGCCCCATTGGATTTAGTCCTGAAGCTAAAGATTTATTAGAGCCAACTCTAATTTTGCCCATAGGAACACCGGCTGCTCTTTCTCTTTGTACCGCTTGATTTATTGCGTTAAAACTAGGAATGAAGCCACCAGCAGCGGCCGACGTGTTCATCTCTTTTATAAATGATTTTATTTTCTGAGAACCTCCACCCCCACCACCTTTATTTACGCTTGTAAATACTTTGTTAGCCAAGCTAGTCATCGCGTCAGAAGACACACTTCTTTTACCGTCCGCTAACTTTAAAGACTTACTAAAACCAAAGTTGTCTCTTAATTTAGGGCCTACAAAGCCAGCTTCTTCGAAATCCCAAGTAGCATTAGGATCACCTTTAAGAGTTTTCTCAAAACCTATTGCATTTTTTGTAAGTGCATTTATTGAGGCTTCAAATATAGACCCTTCTGCACCCTTGGGGAATAGAGCGCCGCCCTTGTTGCCCCTCATCTTGTTTATTATTTGCCCTGCTGGCTTGAACTCGCTTAAAAGTTTTGGTCCGAAAAACTCATTAGTTAAAGCTACTAAAGGTCCAGCCATGTGTTTTTTAATTAAACCCGCATATTCATTGTTGGTCTGCGGGTCCTTTTTGTTGTATTTACCAAGGAAAGATTTTTGCTGAAAGCCACCTATTTGTATTTTGTCAGGTCTTACTCCAGCTGGAGCTCCTTTAATTGCAGTTATGCCACTTGTGCTGGCTGTTATAGTAGAGTTGTTATCCACATCGCCAAACAATGAAAGAACTCCGTAATGACCACCTACATTAAAGAATGGCATAGTTGGAGCCATCTTCTTTTTCTTACCAGAAGTTTTTCTCGCTGCTGAATTTGCCTGAGCTTTAGCTACTATATCATCAGGAAGCTTCATATTATTCCATCCTTGTGGATTATCACCTTTCTTGATTGATTTTATTGCATCTGCTACGCTCAGTTTTGCAAAGTTAGGCATATACCCACCAGACAAAGCTTTAACAAAATCCTCATAAGCCGCAGACCCTTTAGGTGGTATAACTGCCGTAGCCTTTTTACCCATAGAATTAGTAAAGTCCACTACGCTCTCATGACCGTTAGTCATCGCAGAGAACGCTCCACCCCTTCCGTTATGTATAGTATCTCTTCTAACTCTTGGGTTCGCTAACTGAGAACTTGAGTAGCCACCCATCATCATACCAAGAACCTCTTCATTAGCAAAGTTAGGAACATAACCGCCACTCCTACCTCCTCTTCGGTTGTTCCTTTTGCCAGCCCTAAATTCTCTTGTCCCCCCAGCAGTCGCTCCGAAATCACTAGAAAATGCAACTCCACCTCTACTTAGAGTTTCAGCTATTCTTTGAGATACTAGCAATTGATTATCCAAAGCAGTAGTCTCTTCATTTATTCTTTGTAGAACAAGTTGGTGAGCGTCTTCTACACTTAATGTCCCGTTTCTAATCCTATTCATTAGATCGGGGTTCTCGCTAAGTACTCCGAATATTTGTTTTTGAAGGTTTAACTGATTCTGTAAATTCTGGTTAAGGCCTACAAGAGACCTAAAAGCGTCAGCTGCAAAGGTTGCCAAAGTAAGAAAGGTTTTAACAAGTACAGCACCGACTATAACAAGGCCGGGGCCACCTATAAACTTACCTATTGATTCAAATACTGTTTTAGCTATACCTTGTCCAGCTTTGGCTAAAGCACCATCACCAGCAGCGGCTTCAAAAGTTTTATTAATTGAGCCAAAAATATTTTCCAATGCGGGGCCGAAAGTTAGACCTCCAATCTCAGCAGCAGCTTCTTTAAAAGTATTTAAAGTCTTCTGAAATTGAGCTGCTAAAGTTTGATTCAACTCTTCGTTTCTTCTTATAGCTTGGTCAGACGATCCTATAGATATACCTAAAGCCCTATTATATATACCTTGCTCTCTACTTAAATCACTAAGGGCAGCTTTAAGAACGTTAACTTGGAAAACACCACCCACTAATTCTGATATTTGAGCTCTTTGAGATTGACTGAGGTTGTCGAACTGTTTTGCTAAATTCTCAAGAACCCTGATAGCTGGCAAGGTATCGCCTTCTAAACCTCTTACCTGAACACCTAAATTCTCCAACTCTTTAATTACCCTAGGTCTTTGGATTCTAGTAAAAATAGTTTTGAAACTGTTACCAATAACAGCACCACCACGAGCAGTTTTCTGCTGAGCGGTAGTTACAATTGCTAGCAACTGGTCTAAGTCAACCCCAGCACTTACAGCAGCAGAGCCAACACGACCTAAAGCCTTGGCCAAATCCTCTGAACTGACAGCAAAGGCAGCATCAACATTAGCTAACTTATTGATTATGGCAGTACTGTCTAAACCTACTTTAGTAAAAGTATTAAGCGCAGCAGTTAGAGCATTCACAGCTTCGGCAGCATCTAAGCCCGCCAACCTAGATAATATGAGAGCATCTTTAGTTCTTTTCAGCGTCTCCTCTACTCCTAGACCCTGTCTTGCGAGCTCTGTAGCGGCCTCTGCAGCCACTTTAAAAGACTGCCCGGTATCTGAGGCTATCTTAAATAAATTAGATCCAAATTTTTGAAGATTTGCAGAAGTTACCTGAAGGATAACATTTATATCTTTTAAAGACTTCTCTACCTCTATCGCTGACTTAACTGTTGCGGTGAAAGCTTTTCTGACAGCCAATATTGCACCAGCCGAAGCACCAAAAGCCAAAACACGAGCATTAGAAGCGTCGAGAGACTTTTCAAACTCACCAAGTTGCCCATTTATCCTACCTAGCGGCCTAAACCCTCTAGTGTTTAGAGCTAAATCAATATTAATTCTTGTAGATCCTGCAGTTGTAGCCATAATACCTTAAACCTAACACCTTTTAATTAATTACACTTTAAACTACACTACATTCCATGCATCTTCAATATTTCCTCAAAATTCATTTCGCCCCCATGCTTCTCTATTTCCTCATTTAGGTTCATAGATTTCTCTTCATCAGTCTCCAACGATGTAAGTTCAGCCTTGCTGGCACCAAATATAGACTTACCTCCACCGTCTCCCTTAGTGTCCATATTATTCTTAGCTTCGGCGCTCTTTATTTGTAATTCATACCATTCTATTACTTTATCTGGGCTACCTTGAAAGTCGTCAGGAGGACTTTTATGATTACTCATTAAGTTTTTTAAGTATTTAGCATGAGACATTAATGCTACTTGAAAATTTGTTAAAGTTAGTATAGGCTTACCAAAGAAATTAAAAGGGTTATCATCACACAAAACATAAACATTCATAAAGAAAGGACAAGCTGCGACTCTCTTGATCTCATCTCCCCCAAACCTTTCTGAAATCATCTCTGTGTATATAGATAAACATTCATTTACCTCCGAGTGTTCTAGATAGTCAAACTCCTCCTCTGTAAAATATAATTCTTTTAAATCTCTATCTTTATAAAAACATGATTGAATGGTACTTTCGCTTATCTTCTTATTAGCAAAAGCTTCTGCTGTCATGCCTACATTTTCATTTCTCTCATGTATTAAGATATACAATTCATCTGAAAGAGGTTTGATCTCTTTCTGCAAGGTGGCTAGCTGGGCATGTATAATGAGTTTAGATTTTGTAGATTCTAGTTGCTTAACTTTTTCTGTAAGCTCTTCTATCCTCTTATCTTTTTCTTTGGACCATATATCTTCCTCTATTAAAAAATTAATAGATTCTTGTTCTGTTTTTAGTCCTTGTTCTTTTGCAAGATATAAATGCTCTTTGTAAGTTCTTTCTGTATGACCTGTTTCTAGATCATTTAAGTGTTTAATAAATACTTTATTCTTGCTTGATTCGAATCTAAATTCAGAGAAGCCAAATATTAAATCCCTATATAAATCTTTATATTTTTTGAAAGGGTCATTCACTTGAGTCCTTGTTTATAGGTACTTCTAACCCAGCCAAAACCTTAATCTTGTCCTCGTATACCTCTTGAAGGCTCTCGTCATTCTTAACCTCTTCTTTAATATAATCTAAAGAAGCTTGAACTCTTTCAAAATCTTCAAATGTTTTACAATTGCCACCATTCCAAGCTGCAAGCAAATAACTAGATCGCTCTATAACCTCTGCCTCAAAGTGAACATACTTATCTTCTTCTTGCTCTATTCTTTCTTCAACAAGTTCGTAAGCTTCGACTCTATTGTCAAACCTTTTCCCAGCAAACATTGGCATGTAGTCATCTATACCTCCGCGTTCTTTATTTTTAAATTTAATATAAGTTAAAAACAAAAGCCACCACATATTAGTAAGTCTAGCCGCTCTTGACTCTGCTGTATGCTCGTAAAGATCCTCTGCCTTAACTTGGTACTTTTCTAATTCGGCTTTTAACTCCTCTATTTCTTTAACTAGATCAGCAAGCTTCTCCTGTCTTTGTTCATCAGATATTTCTTTATCCTCTTGAAGATTTAATTGGACGACTTGGAACTCCTTCTCTTTAATTAGTAGCTCTCCGTATTTTTCATTAAAATGTTTTTGCTCTTCTTCGCTAAGTGCGCCAGAATCATTCTGATATCTTTTGTTGATCATCGCTCTGGTCATGAGACCAGCCTTTACTCCTTCAGAGACTTTGACAGAATAGAATAGATTGCATTCATCAAACATCTTTCGAGTAGGTCTTTTGAGAAAAATTTCAACGTCTTCTACAACATCTTCTTCTCTTGTTATGGTAATATCCTTACCATTTTCATCCTTGGTTTCTTCTTTAACGGTCTTAGTATATTTACGAGGAACCTTAAAGGTATAAAGCCACTTCTTTGTATTTAACTTATCTTCACTCATCTTCTTTTAATGTTACGTCTACAAATTCAAGAGTCTTTTCAATTTCTCTCACGCAGTCATTCCCATAATCTAGTATTCTTTTTCTGATATGTTCGTACTTCTCGTCTGTGAAATAATCGATAGATTCAATATCTACATCATCTAACGTATTGTCTTTGATTTTGGAAACGAAAGCTTTATGTTCCCTAAGAAGATCTTCTGTAATTACAAAGTAACCTTTGTACAGATTTATAATATTCCTATGTACCTGAAAGGATATAATATCCTTTATGCTAGCTCCTTTTTCCAACTTCATAGCCTCTTGAAGTTATATATTATTACACTTAAAAACAAAATAAAAAATCCCCGCCAAAAGACGGGGATTAATTAAAAGAAAGAGTGCTTGAGGATTTTAAGCTGTTACCTCTTGAATCCAGAAACCTTTAGTTCCGCTACCATAGCTAGTTTCACCAGAATCAACGATTGTAGTGAAATCAAGAGTAACAGATTTATTAGCTCCAATACTAGAGGAGAAGGAGTGTCCATCAACCTTAGCGTCTTTGAACCTAAGATTCATTCCGTTTACACCAGAACCACCTTCTCGGCCAAGCTTGATGTCAACTTCAAATCCGGGATCAACACTTGTAGAAGCGCCATCTCCAACAATCTCCTCTAGGTTATCAGCGGCCTGACTTGATACAATGGCCTCTAAGGACATAGTAGCAGTAAGAGGGAAAGTTATTAATCTAGCGAACTCGAAAGTATCTCCTAGTCTCTGAATAGACTCACGAGGCATATCTAAGCTGACCGTAAAACTCTGAACGTGAAGAACATCTACGCCTAAAGCAGGAACTTTATTATCTCCTGTAGAGCCAAGATAACCTCCAGTGCTACTAGCAGAGAAAGTAATATTTCCGGGTCTCAAAACTCTTGGAGTAGTGGCTGTCTCTTTAGTGCCTGTGCCTGCGGTAGCTGCTCCCATTTGCATCTTTGTAGACTCAACGTTAATAGTAGAAGTTGGTATATCTCCAACAGCGCCAGTCCAAGAAGCGGATGTCATAAATCCATCAGGTATAAGAATTGATTTGTTAGTTCCAGTGCCTAAACCAAGATAATCTTTACCTTCGTCAGCTAGAGCAATTTGATAGTACTGCTTCTCTGTTGCGGTAGTATCATTGATGTTTTTCATGATACCATGAGTACCGCTAGAGTTAGCAGAAGTAGTTCCAAATAGTTGTTTTTCGTTAACAGTACCAGCTAGAGAGTAACTAAAATCTAATGAAACAGTAGGAACTTCTACGATCAATCTTTCGATCTGACCAAGTTGTCCATACTGGTTAACGTCCACCCTAGGAACAGTAAAAGAGTAATTTGCACTCTGAACTCTTTGTATGTTTACCGGTGCAGCCGAACTTCCAGCGAAGAGCGCCTCACTCTGGTAAATGATTCTTTTCCGCGTTGATCCAGCGGCTTGTTTCGTGTTAGCACCTTGTAATGATGTTGCCATTTCTTAAAATCTCCTTCTTTAGTCTAAATTACATTATTTATTGGATTCAGAGAAATACTTTTTAACCTCTGGGCATACGATGACTGTGCAACTCAAAATCCACAAAAGCCGAGAAAACGTTCGGATTTAGATTCTGAAAATCGCCTCTATTAGCTACATTTTTAGATACTGTTACGTCATCTATGTAGCAATAATCACCTGTTGCCACTCCCGTATAATCATATGTTACACCTGTATATCCACCTAGGGCATTTAAATTTAAGTCAGTCTGTTCTATTAAGGACATTTTCTTTCTAACTGTATCTTTTAAAATACCACATGCCGCATCCAAATTAAATAAGGAATCAGCCAAAACAATAGCTCTGGCATTGATTATTGTGTCCTCTATGCCTCCCATTGCATATTCTTCATTACGGCCACCATTATCTTTAATAAATATTGCAGGATAAGTCTGAGCGCTAGAGTCTACTCCAGTCGATACTTTAATATCACTAGTTTTAGGATTAAGAACTAACTTAGTCTCAAAAAGTAGCTGTTCTTCAGGCATGCTTGTCAGAAATACGTTAAAATCTTTTACAGCATATCTACCGCTAACTGTCTTCCCAGACATCGGGTCAGTAGCTCCAGTAAAATAGGCTTGACCTTGCATATGATTGACAGAATGTAAACCACTAGTACCCGGTCCAATTGGGCCATCTCCATCAACATAAACACCAGTTAATAAATTTGGAGTAGAAGAGCCAGTAATACCAGAGTCTGATACTAATTGCTTAAAAGGTGAAGCATAGACATAATAATCAGAAAACAAACTATCTATTTTAAATAAATTAGTTTGATGATTTGTATAAGCATCTCCTTGTTGTGTTACTTCATGATCCACAAACAGAAGCAAACTACTCATTACTTTATTTTCAAATTGTACCTTCATTAGCCAAGTCTCTTTCTGTATTTATCAAGTATTTCAGAGATATACGCTGTAGGCTTGAAAATACCAATATTAATTCTGTTTTTAGATTGTACAGCTTTCCCGGATCTGGATCTTTGTGCAATCTTACCTTCTCCGTGAGTAAGATACATGTAATTACTGTAGCCAGAAATACCCGTCTCTACTCCCTTAACCCAGCTATTTCCAGTTTCCCAAGGCATTCTCGCGGCTATGTCAAAGGCGCTTAAAGTTGGGAAAGATAGACTATATCTGAATGACTGTACTCCCTTATTATTTCTTTTAGGTGTTTGCCTGCCAATTATATTTAAGTAACCTTTTAGGATCTCTCTAACTAAATCAGTTGGCCTATCTCCAGAGTAAAATCCTATAAATGAGAATAGGTTACCAGTACCACCTAGAGTCTGAGATATGTTAGTGCTATCTGGACCTTGTTGTATTTCTTTTGTTACTGGGTGCCTGTCAAAATCAGCCAAAGCTGCTCCCTTTAAACCAGCAACCCTACGTTTAAAAGCCCTATCGACTGCAAGAGCAACTTGAGGAGAATTTCTAATAGTCTTCTCTAAGAACCCTTTTTTAAGAAAAGTTTTTAATGATACTGTAGCCATTACTTAGTCGATTCTAATTTAAATACAAAAAACTCACTATTTAAGAAACTCTTATTTGCGTCCTCTGAAACTACTTTAAATGATTTATTATCAAATGTTACCTTCTCTGTCTTTCCTTTATTTATGTAGTCTCTTGCATCTCTTTGTACTTTTATAAATACTCCCCCTTCGGCCACGTAAGAAGGTATGTCTCCTAAAGTTTCTTGTGATTGGTCTAAATTATATCGAATAGTAGCGCTATAGATACCAGACTGAGGAACGTATGTATAATTAACAGATTCAGCGGGGTCACCATATCCAAATAAAGAAGCTGTGTTTATTGTACCAACAACACGCTTGGGTTCTTTATGTATTACGATAGTTCTTTTAAAGGTATCGAAAATATCTCCAAAAATACCAGTTAAATTATTCTTTTCAGTATCTGATATTAAACTTGCCATCAGGTAACCTTATAACTGTAGACTTCTGTTCTGACAAATTGACTATCTCCCTGATGAGCACCTTTGACAGTATCATCTCCAACCACCTGCCTAGGTCTAATTTGATTAGCTTTATAGTCTCGAATCAGGTCTTTCATTTCGCTATACTCTTGCTTCTTTAGACCGCTAAGAGATTTGATGACTTCGTTTTTATTAATTTTTCTAACAGATGAGCCTTGGTCTGTAACCTGAACAATAGTGTCTGAGCTAGCATTTGCTATATTAGTTCTAATTGATCTATCATAAAAATAAATCAAAAACATCTTTTTTAAAATAGCTGCCTCATCTATTGTAATTTCTGACTCAACTAATACATTATCGTTTTTGGTATCTGTATTCTGTACTATCTCTAAAGTCGAAGACTTTATTTCAAAGAAAGTATTGATATGGCTATTTAATCTGCCGATATTAGCGCGAACCCAATAAGATATAGAAGCTATTGAATAATTGGAATCTTCGGCTATTTCCCTAAAAAGTTCATCTGCTATGTCTACAACCTTCATCGTAAAGTGAATTACACTAAAAACTAAGAAAGTTAGCCATAAACCTTAGCAATCAGTACAGTGTTTTGACATCATGTTTTGCTGCTCTATGTTTTCAGGAGGTGAATAATCCTTAACGTTTGAAGTCTTTTGAATAGACTTTATAACTTTTTCGATATCAAATATATTTTCACCCTCTGGGAAAGGGCACATATGAGCCTGCCCGACAATATCGTCTTCTGTTAAGTAGTAATCTGCCATATGCGTTTTATTAGGTTTATAAGACGAAACTATATTATCATGAAAATCATAGCCAAGCTGAGTTATTTTATCAACGGGCCACAATACAGTACTCTGTTTGTCAAAAGCCTTTGCGGCGTGCTGAGCAAGACTATCTATTAGCAGTCTAGCATGAGAGTGGTATATAGCAGAAAGAATATGTCTTATATTAGGTGAATGCATAAACTCAACATTCGGTATAGCTGGTTGATTTTCGTTCTTAATATGTAAAATTTTAAAATCTTTTTCTAATGTCCTGCAAGCTTCTTCCGCAAGGTGAAATGGCATATCTCTGACCCAAGAGTATCCTTGGTCGGAGCCTCCATTTGTTTGAATTACTAAAATAGGCTTATCGTAACCTGCTAAAGCTCCATAAGCTTCGGATTTTTCCTGTTCGGTTAGATAGATACTTGGTTCCTCTTCATTGAAAGGAATATCATTTTGTAAACACCAAGCCTCTATGCAATGAATTTTTTTATTTATGTAGTCTTGATGTAAATATGGGTCTGACTTAAATACTATAGTATCTTTGTCTTTTATGAAGTCTTCGTAGAAATAGGGCGTTTGCCCCATCATGTAAATTCTGTAGACATTTGGATTATTTAACCATAAACCAGAATGAGGGCTAACTACTATTATTTCTCTATCTGGGTATTTCTTTTTAATGGCCTTGACAACTGCCGTAGCCATTATATTTTTCCCTATTCCCCCTTCTATATGAAATACTATATACTTTTTCACACTAAATATCTGTACCGCCAGCTAGCTCTCCTGTTTTGAGAAATCCGTAAGCTGCCTCCACTAAGGAATCTTTTCCGCTCACCGTAGTCATTAAAGAAATAGGAGCCCTAACTGATTGACACTCTGTAGAATGTCCAGAAATAGAATATCTTTCTCCAGAATTTAAGAAAACTTCATATTCTATATCACACTCATATTCATTTCTATAGTTGTTGAGGTCATCGTCGCTTACTCCAGTTGGCAAAGGCTGAGTCTCGTATCTTAATTCAACCTTGTTGACCCTGTAGTAACAGCCAGTTATTGTCGTATCGTACTGATCTAAGTATTTATCTCTTTGGATTGCCATGTTAGTCCTTTTAGTTATAGTTATTTTATTAAAAAAACAAAATTTTTAGTTTTGTTTACAGTAAGTCTCTACACCTTCCCACTCTTTAACAGCCTCATCTTTTCTCGTTCCTATTAATAAAACATTATATTGGCCGTCTTTATTGGAGCATATTATTAAATTCTCTTGTTTTTCGTCAACTTCAGCAAAAGCATCTCCAAAGTGCCCAACTGGCTTGACCCAAGACATATCATTTTTATTTAAATATTTGTAATAACTTGGTAAAGGCAAAGAGCATCTACAATTAGAAATATCTACTGTCCACCTGTAAACATTATCGCCCTCTGTTGGGCTTTCTACGAAAGAATGAAAGAGCCATTTATTTTTCTTAGCCGGTTCGGGGTGTACTATTCTGAAAGAACCAGAGGTCTTTCTAAAACATCCACATACACAAGCGCTAGATGTGCTTGAGTTACCTATCACAGTTGTACCACTGCAGCAGCCTGTAGCTCCATACCCAATTACTAACTCATCATCAACATTGGTTGTAGTACCTGCTCCTGACTTAGTATTAGCTCCTATATAAGTATTACGTTGGCCATAACAAGTCTTATCACTGCTAGCCGAGTTATGCTCACCTGCTCCATAACCTATAAAAGTATTTGAGCAACCTGAGGTTGCATGTTTCCCAGCCTTAGCTCCAAGTGCAACGCCGTACTTTATTCCTCCTCCAGCACAAAAAGCTTCATAACCTACAGCAACCCCATCGTATTTGTAATAATTATTTCCAGCCATAGCAAAAGCTCCTACTGCTACTGAGCAGTGATTACTGCAGGCATAACAACTAGCTTTGTACCCTATCGCTACCATATAATTAGCATATCCAGTATTTACAGCACCAGTATATGCACCTATCAAAATAGTGCCATTACTATAGTAATAAAGCCCTGCGCAATTCCCAATCGTAACTCTACAGCGACATTTGTAAGTGTGGTGTTGAGCGCAATTTCCAATTGCTGTATCCCCATAACTACACCTCATACATTTCATAGCTTTGTAACCTATAGCGACATGACAGCAAGCGTAGTAAGAGTAAGTATATGTCTCATCCACATTACTAGCAGCAAATGCTCCAATGGCTACGTTATGTTTAGAGCAACAGATCCTACACCCATTTAAACCTGCTCCGAAACCAATAACAGTCCAATCACAAGTATGGCAGCAGTTACATCTATGAGCACGAGCACCAACAACAGTAATCATATAAGGACATGCGTAACCCGCAGCCCCTTTACACGCCGAACCACCGCCCACAACAGTTCCGCATCGTAGAGTATTAGATGTTCCCCCGCTGCAATGACCTAAAGCAGTACCACAAACATAAGAACTTGTTGTTATTTGATAACCTATACTAGAGCTGTTTCCGTTCTGACCAGACGAACCGGAGGTTCCAGAAGTACCAGAGTTGCCGCTGTTGCCGCTGTTGCCATTATTTCCATTATTTCCAGATGAACCAGAACTTCCAGTATTTCCTGAGTTCCCTGAGTTTCCAGAATTACCAGATGTTCCTGAGTTACCAGAGTTACCTGAAGTACCAGAGTTACCGGAGTTTCCAGAAGAACCACTAGAGCCACTAGAGCCGGAAGTACCTGAAGTTCCGCTATTGCCAGAGTTACCTGAGTTTCCAGTGTTTCCGCTACCTCCTGAATTACCAGAGTTTCCAGAGTTACCTGAGTTGCCTGAGGTACCAGAGTTGCCAGAGTTACCTGAACTACCAGATGAACCATTAGATCCAGAACTTCCTGAAGTACCAGAGGTGCCACTGTTTCCACTATTTCCTGAGTTACCAGAGTTCCCTGAGTTGCCAGAATTTCCAGACGTACCTGAGTTACCAGAATTACCTGAAGTACCAGAGTTACCGGAGTTTCCAGAAGAACCACTAGTACCAGAAGTTCCACTATTACCACTATTACCACTATTCCCAGAATTACCAGAGCTACCACTAGAACCAGACGAGCCACTTGCACTATCTGTGGTAAGGTGAATTAGACCTTTGTCTTTTGTGGTTTCATCTATAACAAGATAATTAGCATCAGTACTAGTGTCTAGCACTTTTACTGTCATCTTGCCATGAATTATTGGTGTCTTAATATCAGCCATCTATTACTACTCCTTTCCAGTTCTTAGTAGCTATAGGATCACACCTTGTGCCCATTAATAATATATTATAACATCCATCTGTTTCTGTTGTTATATTTAAAGTATTTTTTTCTATATCTATTCTAGCGTACCCATTACCAAAATGATTATTAGGATACACCCAAGCCATATTGCATTTATTTAGATGTTTATAATAACTAGGTAGCTTCATCGAGTAACAACAATTTTTAACATCTACTTTGTATCTATATAAATTATCACCCTCATTTGGCGACTCAGCAAAAGAATGGCTGAGTTCCATATTCTTTTTAGCTGGATTAGGGTGTTTTATACTAAACGAACCGCTAGTTTTGCTTAGTGATCCACAAATATATTGACTAGTAGTACAAGAATTACCAATCCTAATCAAGCAGCTGGCGGCAGTCGCGTAAGCGCCAATACCAATACCATTGCAAATTCCTGAATTGCTGGCTCCAGTAGCAGCGTAACCAATAAAACCACTTTCATGAGATCGACACATAGTATAAACGGACCCACCTACTTCACCAGATGTTGAAGCGTAATATGCACCAGAATATCCTCCTACAGCCCAGTTAAGGGTAGAATAATAACTAGTGCATCTGCCCACCTGTGCTAATGCCTGAGAACCGATGCCTAAGTTACAACATCCCCTACACGCATAACAAGCGCTTCTAAAACCTATACTCATTGACCCTTTGTTGCAATAAGCATAACGACCCGCAGAGAAACCTATATAAGTTGAGCCTGTGTTATAACAAGTAGGGCTCTGATAAGCAGCATCTCCTATTGCGGTAACACATCTAACGCAACCTTTCGCAGCGCCTGCCCTAACCCCTATAAAAAGACTATCGCAAGCAACGCACATTTGGCAGAACGAGAACATTCCTATTCCTATATTTTTCATATTAGCCCAATGAGTACAGTTACCTGCATATGCACCGATTATAGTGCTACACCTTGAGTTGTTTGTTCGCCTAGCCCCCGCGTTCTTGCCAATTACAACCTCTCTAACAAAGCTACTTGAACTATTTCCGCAACTAGAACAACAGCTATTAGCACTTCCAGTACAGGTCCCTATCCAAACGTTCATCAAATTATAACAACATGCGCATGAAAAACATCCCGCTTTGAATCCTATGGCAATATTACATCTAGAGCAATGGCAGCTTTTATTCATAGCGTACGCACCAACAACAACATTAGCACAATGAAGGCCGTTCCCACTATAATATGATCCCGCATTAGCTCCAATATAAATACTCTGTATATTATAACTCCTATAAGTCGAGCTGCCTCCTCCGGCATCTTTGCCAAAAAATACGCTACTGTTTCTGCAGCTCCCACAATTTCCAAAAGCAGTATCGTTACCGGAGTTTCCAGAAGCACCACTAGAGCCAGAACTTCCTGAACTTCCTGAGTTTCCAGAGTTACCTGAATTACCAGAGTTTCCAGAGTTACCTGAGTTGCCTGAGGTACCGGAGTTGCCAGAATTACCTGAACTACCAGATGAGCCGGAAGACCCAGAACTTCCTGAAGTACCAGAGGTGCCACTATTCCCGCTATTTCCTGAGTTACCAGAGTTCCCTGAGTTACCTGAATTTCCAGACGTACCTGAGTTACCAGAGTTACCTGAAGTGCCAGAGTTACCAGAGTTTCCAGAAGAACCACTAGAGCCACTAGAG
>Ga0163179_10000208_pt1 | contig 41252 bp, 48 predicted proteins | sample AtlANTMetagenome_FD_109643 | JGI IMG/M metagenome (GOLD analysis project Ga0163179, IMG submission 109643) | Marine eukaryotic phytoplankton communities from the Atlantic Ocean - Atlantic ANT 2 Metagenome | ecosystem: Environmental > Aquatic > Marine > Oceanic | place: North Atlantic Ocean... | reverse complement strand
TTTCCAAAAATGGAGGATATAGACGGTTATCTTCAATAGGGTCGATTATATCTGAGAATACCCTACAAAAGGTCATACTGTCAATGTTTCTACCACGTCTCCAATTATAATACTCGGTCAGAGGTATATCCGTGCCTCTTGGACCAAATGGATAATGGAATGAACCGTTTGTGTTGAAGTCAGTAAACTTGACGCTATGTTTATATGTGGCATTACAAGGTGGCATCCAGTCTTCGTCTTTGAGACCGAGATACCGTATAAAGGTATTAAAAAACTGTGTCGTGCTTTCTCCGATTCCGATTCGTGGAATGTCTGCTTCGACAACAGTTATTTCTTTACCAGTTCCTTCAAAATGTCTTGACAACATACTTGCTGTCATCCACCCTGCACTACCACCTCCGATAATGCAGATCCTATCTAACTTCATATGTCAGTAGTTTGTACTACTAATTATAACACTTTTTCTTATACAGATCCAAGTTCATCATATGCACCACCCCAGTTGGAATATCTTTCCCAACAAGGTACATCTGGCGTTGATAATTTACAAGGTCTGTTGACACTTGGTTCAGCAGCATCACTCATAAACTCTGCTATTTCCTCTTCTGTCATTGTGGGGTCCATCATTTCATCAACTGATGAAGGTGATGTAGTTGCTGCCTTGACTCCCTTGATATGGTTAAACCACGTTGCATCTGATGCACCTAAGTCTTTACCTGCCAGTATGTCTTTGTAGAGCATATCTAATTGCTCTCCAATTTCACCATACGCTACAATTCTTGCAGTTGCAGGGTCTGTATATGATTCTGTTCTTTCTATCCATACCATATCAGCAGCGGTAGGACTCCATTCTAGTGTCCACGCTTTTGTTATGTTGTCTGGTGCGTTTACCCACATTTGTGAACAACCTCTACCAAAGAATAGTGTGTATTCTTCCCCAGGTTCTACAATGTCAGCAACGTAACCAGTAGAATCCATTAATGCTTTTTTCATAGTAATCTCCTACTTGTAGTTGATAACAGTAACAACACCATACTTACCATTGGAACCTCTGAATGAGTGGAAGTGTCCACCTGACCCACCTGCTCCGTATGCTGCGTGATCTTCGTGGTTATGTGAGAAGTTACCACCATTTGGCCAACCTCCTGATACAGCACCACCAAAGTGAGAAGAACCTCCGACTCCTCCACCACCACCGTGGTGTGATTGTCCTCCTCCACCCCAAACATTGAGGTCTCCACCAGAACCATTACGTCCTAGTCCACCTGAGTGTTGGTTATTTCTATTAGCACCGTGTCCACCACCTGCTGATAGATAAGGTCCGAATGATGATGAACCACCATCTCCACCGTGTCCGAAGTACCAAGTACCTCCTCCACCACCACCAACTGTAATACCAACTGATGATATGTTTACTACATTTAATACTCGTTCTGAATATCCACCTGACGCTCCTGATTCTCCGTGACCTGACGCTCCACCGCCACCACCTTGAACTCTGATATGTATGTATTTAACACCACTTGGTCTGTTCCAAGTTCCGTTACCTGTCCATACTTGTAAGGATGAAATGTTTTCTGAACTAACATCTGTCCAACTCATTGTTGAACCGTTTGTAGTTAAGAATTTACCGTTTTGACCACTAACAGACGGTACGATCTGACTGGATGAACCAGACATCGTTCCGTTTATAGTGATATTGCTAACTGTCAAGTTTCCGTTAGCAGTGATGTTACCTGAAGCAAGTGAAAAACCACCAATGCCAGACAGGTCTTTAATAGATGCAACTTTTAGGGTACTCATTTTGCCTGTTAATTTTCCTAATGTTATTTATACCTTGAAGCGGTTAACTATAGTTATGCACGTGTATAAGCACGAGATAAGGATTGCCAGTTCCAGGAATTTCGTGGTTATGAATTGAAATATCTGCTCTTTGCATTACTCCACTTGCTCCACTACCATTGCTATAAAACACGTTACAACCGTAACCGTTTACAGTCCACCCAGTAGGTGTACCTGTACCACCCTCAAAACGGGTATATACCTGCATTAAGGTTGCTTTTAATGTGTTATCAACTGGTGCATTTGATAAGTTAATGGTAAAGTTACCACCACCTGTCTTTCTAATAAAAATATTACCACTATCGTTCCAGTTATGGTTTACCGTACCAGATGTCTGATAATAGTAAATATGTTCCTGTAAACCTGCGTGTGATAATGTTCCAGTAAATGTACCGTGACCAGATTCTATATCTTGGAATTGTGCAAAAGACAAATCATCGTCACCGATCATAGTCCAAGTTGCACCTGTCTCAATGGTTACAGTATATCCGTTATCAATCTGTATCGGACCTGCTGAAAAACCGTTAGAAAACTCTACACCACCATTGAATGTAGGTCCAACAGTAATATTTTCTTGTATATTAGGTCCGTTAGTTCTAATAATTGAGTTTTCACCAACAGAAGGACCACCACCACCTACATCATCCCAACCTGGGTTTCCTGCATTGGCATCCTGTAGATAAATCTGTGCTTGGTCTTCAGTCGTGTTATAGACCAAAGTACCATAAGCAGGTGTACCAAGTGCATTAATCTGCGATTGGTTCAACGGTGGAAGATTTAACTGTTCTGATATAGACCAAGCAGTTACAAGACCTCTTGTACTTGCCTGTATCTGATTACCATTAATCTTTGTGGTCATAGTGTTCTACAGTCCTAATACTATTTAGATAACAAGTTCCCTGATTTGGATAGTATCATTTTGTTGCGGTGCTGAACTGATACTAAAGTCAACTGCATTACCAGTAACTGTGTAGTCTACACCTGGGATTTGGGCAACACCATTTAAGAATACAAGAACAGAATATGCTGTGTGACCTGCTGATATTGCAAACGAAGTTGTAGATCCATTACCTGAGTATGTAACACCGTTATTATTATTAGTAATACCAGTTGCTAATCTATACTTGTCAGCAGCACCATAAGTTCCAGTAACATCTAAGTTACCATCAAGGAATGTATTACCTAATATCTTCATCCTATTGGATGCGTCAGGCATTGTACCTATACCATAGTGTGTAACGTTACTAAATCTTCTTGCTTTTATTGGCGTGGTGTCAGTCATACCAAACTGATACCAAACTCCTGCCTGATACATCCAACCCATTGAGTCACCTGCTACCCAATCAATATTGTATATAATATCTCCGTCATTAAATGCAAGTGTAGCATCAATATCTGGTTGACCTGATCCATCATCCTCTGCTAAGAATGTCTGTCTAAGAACTGTACCATCATCATTTGAGTATGTAAGTCTTAGAGTCTGAATATTCTCCTGAGAAGTAATTCTCTTCTGGAAAGTAACAGGACCTGAGAATACAGATTCTAACTGGTTAGATGCTCCACCAATTACAGTCAGTTTATCAGTCAGAACAACCTCAGAGAATGTCTGAATGGTTGTATTTTCTTCACCCAATACGTTAAGTTGAGCAATATCCTCGTTTGTGATCTGACCTGTAACTGGGTTGATAACTTGGTTTCCAACGAACAGTTCACCATCAGAGTTAACACCAGAGTAGTATGCAACACCCGCTGCTTCTTTCAACGACTGTGACAGTCTGACTTGTGCAGGGGATAAAACTTCTACCTGAGTTGACGGGAACGCTGTTGAATAATTTCCTGGTCCGAAACCTAGGTACTCAAAAGTATGACCTGACGCTCTAAGAATAGAATAACGTCTAAGTTCACATAATATAGGTGCTACTGAGTTATCTGCATTTAGTTTCAGTGCAATCTTTCTTTCTTCTTCATCACCAAGACGTGATGTAACAACAATACTGTTCAATGTATTTGCTGTAGTATTATATCCTAAGTTATTCTCTTGCTCTAGTAAGAAGAACTGTGTAGTTTCTTTTGTAATTGATAGTTGCTTATCTTCATTTGGATTTGGTGAAGCACCATCTGTTGTTGTTACCTTACCAAGAATTTCATTATCTGCTACTGAAATAGCAGGTCCTGGGTCTGCAAGTGGATTATCTCTATCAAATGTAGGATACACATCAACAGTCTGCTGTGAGAAAGCAAAGTTATCAAAGTTTGATGTTGCAGGTGATACACTAGCATTAAGTATAGTTAGGTAATAGATACCATCAGCGACACCACGTTCAAACTCTTGGAATGTCTCAACTTCAAAGATATAATATGTCTTATCATATGCAGGAGAGTTAGTCTCAGATGATCTAGGTTGTATGACGAAACCAGTAATAGGAGTTCTAGGAACTGGGAACGCATCCTTGTCTAGTACATATCTAAATCTGTAGATTCTATCCTTAAGGTCTCTTGCATCGGGGATTCTTCTAATGAATGTAGTAGGTGTAAATCCTAAGTTATTGTACTGACTGTTTGCAATTAGAGTTGTGTAAATATCATTATTTGCTGAGTCAACCTGTATGTACCAGTTAGATTGGTTGGTATCATATTTAATTGGGTTTGCATCATCACCTGGGGATGTACTTGTAACTTCTTTTCCAGAAGGATCAATCTTTGCTGTATGTGTTGTAGGAGCAGATGCACCCGCTGCAACTAATAGTACATTAATCTTATCAGGTAATGTAGGTGAATCTTTTCTCGCACCTATTGTATAACCCTGTATCTTTGAAGGTGGTTTACCATTTTGATTGGTGTAACCATAGAGATATAATTTTGTGGGATCTGCTGCTGCTTTTATCTTTTGAATATCTAATGTAACCCAGTTGATTGATACTTCTGCAATATCTTCTAGTGATTTAGGTGGTATAACGTGTGTTATCTGCCCTGCTTTATCTTTTGTAAATGATGCTGACTTAAATCCTTTTGATCTTAGTGATGTATTACCAAAGTTTGAGTTAGAGTTGGTAATTGATAAGTCACCGCCACTCTCTGAGAAGAAGTGATCTCCAAATCCAACAGCGAAAACAGAAACGACCTGTATGAATGAGTCATTAGATGCGTGGATGTGAACGTGTCGCCAACCTTTTCTATACTTTGCTAGACCATCAATATGTGCACCCGAACCCGCTGCCTGTGCTTCATAGTTACCAGTTGAAGCATTATACTTAACAAAAGCACGGTCATCTTTCTGTAGAGAGATTCCCGTAAACTGTGCCACAACCATTGATTTGAAACCAGTTGCTTGTGAACCATCTGCGTGCATACCATTGATTCCCCAAACTGATCTTAGTGAACAGTTGAATACGTATGGTGATGCAGAGTCAACTGTATCAATCTCAACTTTAACCAGTACGTTAGAACCGATAGCATTACCAGTTGGTTCAGAACTCATCTGATATGTAAACTGGTTGCCCTGTGCTGACGTTACAAGGAAGGATCCGTTATAAAGATTCGCATCTGCCTCAGTTGGACCCGTGACCCCTGAGATATTGACCGCGACCCCGACAGAGAAACCGTGATTAACAGGATTATCTTGAATGTCAACAGTAAACGCAGTCGCTGTCTGTCCGTTTCTGATGATCTGTGAGACTCTGAATTCATCTGAGATAGGTCCTACAATTCTATTTTCTTCTACTCTTGCCTGTAACTGGTCTTGTGCGATAGTACCAGAAGTATCAGGAATTGTTGCATATGCTTTAGAAATCTTCTGATAGTAAAGATCTAGATCATTTCCATTTGCATATTCAAAACAAGTTATTTTATGATGTGAGAAGTTAGGTGCAATGACATCAGTAAGTTCTGGTCTATAATATACACCGTTGTTGTCACCATCAAAGAATGACATCTGCCAGAAATAGCATCCACCAGTCAGTCTGAATATAGCAGAAGTTCCTGGTTCGTTAGCAGAGGATATACCTAATGACGCTTGTGTTGTAGGATATGGAACATACTTAGGTACAATTTTTGTACGTCTTAAGTCTGATCCAACAACAGAAACACCCCTTGGGCATATAACTCCACCATTAACAGAGTTAAATTTATATAAGATGTTATTTGAGGAAGTTAATTCAAAGTTAGAGTTCTCATCAAATGGAGTAATTTCTCCAAATGTTGCAACCCCAGGTCTATTATCAATTACATATTCTGAAGGATAAAGATATATACTAAATGCGTCAAATTCGTCATTACTTAAACCAACCCTATATGAAAATCTTGCCACCTCTAAGAACGCACGTTGTAACGTTTTAAAAGGTCGTAACGCTGAGTTACCTCGGTTGTCATACGCATCCGACGCATCAAAATCATCAGGGTTGACGTATATAATACGACCAGTCCTCGATGTGATAATATTTTTGAGACGGGTTAGTGCCATTTAATTTTTATCCCTTAATTACTATTTAGATTCCACCTGCGGGAGGAACATAATCTACGATAGTATAGTCACTTACATTGTTAACAAATCCATTCACTTGTGCACTCATATCTGCACTTGAAGCATATACAATCAGATGAGATCCAGGTCCTATAACTAAACCTTTATGTTCTACTGTTGCGTTAGCACCAATAGCAGAATCATAATAGAGATAATCTCCAGTCTCCACATCAGTTGCAGCAGTCACACTACTTACTGTTGCTATTGATCTTGTTAGACCCTGTACAGGAGGAGTATCTGGGAATGTATCAGACCCTGTGAAAGCAGCAGGTGAATCATTATCAACAAATACTTTCAACTTACTTGTAGCAGTGTCCCAAGAAGTTACATAACCGAAAGCACCTGCTGTTACAGTACCAATAGTCTGTGATGCAGTACCAACTGTAAATGTATTACCAGTTATAGGAGTTCCAACTACATCATAGATGAATACCTCTGTAAAAGTAGGATCAGGGTTTATATCAATAGATCCAGAGTATCCTGCTGTACCATCAGCATAATAGAATACGGGATCAGGAGTCGTAGCAGAAATTGCAATTTCAATGTATGCAGTACCACCAGAACCTGCTGTACCAACCTTTGTAACACCAGTTGTGAACTCAGTTCCTGGGGTTGGAGTAGCGTTTGTTCCATCATTAACATCAGAAAATCTTAATGCTAAAGATGTATTTGTAGAATCAGAAATATCAAATCTATAAGTTTGATCCACATTTAACTGGAATGTTGTATCTGGTTTAACTTCTTGTCCTGATACAGTTGCCCAGATATATCCTGCTGTAAATGTTTTATCAACTGTGATAGTATCTTGAACAACAGCAGTTGCTCCTGATGTACCACCTGTTAATGTCTCACCTGTTTTAAAGATGAAGAAACCTGCTGAACCCGCTGCTGTTAATGGAGTGACTGTTACACCATCGTTATGGTTAGCATCAGTTGTACCCATCATTCCACGAGTAACTGTAACGTCATTAGTAGAAACGTTAGTTGCTTGCATAATTTCATTACCAACAACAATGTATGAACCAGAAAGTATGGCAGCACCACTGGTTACAGTTAAAGTTGTGTCTCCCGCTGCAAAAGTACCACCCTCGTTAATAGTTGTGGTAGTTCCAGATGGAGTATATGCTGTTACGTATTGACCTGGGGTATGTGTTGCAGGAGTTGTACCAAAGGTTCCACGTGTGATTGTTAATTGCCCAGGTCCTGTAGTACCTGAGTCAAATGTTGCAGCACTGACAGTAACTACCTCGGCAGATGCAGTTCCGTCAGATAAGAATAGATAATCGTTAGCATTAATGTTTGTGGCAGAAGTAACAGGTACTGAGGTAACACCAGTTCCCATATTTGCCATCTCAATATTTAAACCCGTAGAAGTTGTTCCTCTAAATGTTGCAGTCAATGTAGAAACACTACCAGTTATTGTTTCACCACCTTGGAATGTACCCGCATTTTGTGCTGAGTCAACTCCGATAGTACTTGTGGTTCCAACTTTTGTATAGTAAGTTGTAGTGGTTGTAGTTTTTACAACGTCAGCAAGTTTTGCTGTGAAATTACTTTGACCACCTGTAATTGCTAAACCTGGGGTTGCGTCTCCAACAGTCAATCCTGGGTTTAGTGCTATCTTATACTTTGATAATACATTACCTTTTTGAAATTTGTAAGTATTAGCATCAAGTGTAAGTTCTTGAGTGTAATCTTTATGTGCCAGTCTGTACGTTCCCGCTGAACCTCCACGGTTGCATACGTGTACAACACCCGATGTAGTGTCGTTAATATCGGAACTGTATAAGACTGTATTTGTAGTTGCAGACGGTGCTACCGCTGCTAGTCTTCCTGCTTTCATTTTTTAGTTACCATCCTGCTGCAAAATGTTGTTGTAATCTAAGTCTGCCACCTAGATCTGGTGCTGAAATTGGACCACCAAACGAAACACCCAATGTGCCTACGTTCGCTGTTGATAGTAGTGTAGCATCAGCATCAGGGAACTGAATTGTTTTAGTTCCTGTGATATTACTTAGATCAAGGTTAACAATCCTTTGATCATCTACTTCATCAACTAATTTTAATGCGACAATAGATTTGTTGCTTAAAATCTGAGTTGCTTGCGTCGCAACTAAAGTGTTGTTTGCAAGTATATTTGTATTTAGGTTAGTTGCAGGGAACTCATATTTAAGAGTAGTTGCACCCGAAACATTTGCTAAGTCAAAGAAAATACGAGCAGTAGTATCAGCACCACTAACAAAGTAGGGGTCTGCATAGTTTTTGTTCGTAAAGTTTTGAGTTGCTTCAATACCTGCTACTGTGAACGATTGATCAGGGAATGTAACAGTTCTATCTGTTGTAACTGCTCCCGAAGCAAACGTAACTTTTGGTGTTGGTGCATTTGGATCTCCCGATGCAATATCAGATATTGAAGGGTTGATCAAATTCTTGTTACTAACGTCTTGTTCAGTAATAGTATCTATCAGAGTTGACTGTGATGCTGAAGTTCCATAGTCAGGTAGTCTGTAGATGTGTTCTACTGGTGATTCCCAAGAGTCAGTTTCAAACTTTGCTATCTTTCCCGCATTTGATGAACCAATTATCTGTAAGTTACCATCCTGTATGATGATAGTCTTATTAGATATTGTCTGTGCAGTGTCATTACCTATAAGAGTTGTAGATGTGAAACTTCCTGTGTTAGGTAAAGCAAAGGTACGAATACCTGCACCTGTTGACACATTAGAAATTTCAAACTTTGCTCTTTTATCAGGGTTCTGATCATCTGCTAAGAAAAAGTTAACATCTGTAAGTTCTGTAGGTCCATTCACTAAAAATTTCCCAGAACCTTGCGGTCTGAGATCTATGTTCACATTGGATGAAGTTGTGTCACCTGCAATCAATCGAATAGTTGCTGATCCATCAGCATTATTCTGCTTCCTATAGTACATAGATGATGTACCGAAAGCAAGACCTATTTCGTTATATGCGTTTTGGTATAATCCAGTGTCTCTATCCAAATCAAAACTAAGACCTGGTGCGGACTGTGACCCTGCACTAATTCCTTTGAAAAGTTGGTTTATCCTTGCTTTTCTATTTGGTATTAGAGGGTCAGATATGACAACAGGTAGAATCGCTTCACCAGTTAACACTTCATCCGCTAGAGTCTCTAATTGTGAAATTCTCTTTGTTCCCACAGCACTCAAGCGTTATTTGATACAATCTTATTTATACAAGTTTCACCTGTCCTAATCCCTTTGTCTCCAATCATCTGATCTATTGTCATTGTGAAACCAATCCGCTATGTCATCTGCACCGCTGAAACCCTTTTTATGTTTACTTGAATCCGAGTCTCCTATATCCAAGTACTTAAGAAAAGTTGAGTCATCATCCGTTTTTAATCTTCTTGCTTGACTTAGCATTCCTCTTGCTGATGTATTTGCTTTTGATAATTTCTCTGCCCATATCATATCATCTAAACTTACTTCTTGGTTCGCTGCAATAGACTTACAGATACCTTCTAACCGAAGGCGATAGGCAGTTGATAACATAAATTAATAAGTAATATTAATTTTATTTATCTCTCAGATACCTGTTGTATTAGTGTGTCAATAGATCGAGACATACTGCGATACCCCGTTCCTACGTATAATTGTCCTAGAAATACAGACACGGTTGCTGCTCCCCAGAATACATAATACCATTTACTTTTAATTTGGTAGCGTTTCATACTATAAATACTGATAGAATTAGGAATAAGTCAATGCACTGAAACCTGCTTTACATTATATCATATAAACTGAAAAGGAGCAAAACTTATGACACATAATATTGTCCCATACAATCAACTCAGAAATTTTCAACCATCAGAGGATCAGATGTTAGATGAATATTATGATTGTATTGTAGAATGTAGAGAAGACCAAGGACTGTGTAAACGATATTGTCGTTCTATCCTTGAAAGATAAAAAGAAAGAGGTCGCTAGGGGACCTCTTTTTATTCGGGAAATTTTAACATCGTATTATGCTCTATCGTTTTTGCAGCGTCTGCTAGTGCGTCTCTGACAGTAGGTTGTTGACCTGTTGCCTGATAAGCAAGATTGTTTTGGTCTGTCATTGACCATCTCCACTGGTGCATTTCATTACAATACCAGAGTTGTATTTGCATATGGTGTTCGTGTAAGTTAATAGGGAATCTCCGTATCGCACTTAACTAAGTGTGCGTCTAATTCAAATATAATCGGGTGACATAACTCTTGTATTAAATATGATGAGGATTGATAGATTTCCTCCATAGTTAACCAAGTATTTCTATTTGCCAACTCTATCATATCTGAGTCGGGTCTGTTAATTTCGTCGAAAGTGAATGCTAAACCATTAAGATAATAAATCCTACACAATCCTATTTTGACGACATAACGGAAGTCGGAATAGATGCGGTACATTTGCTGAATAAGAAAGGACCTTTTTTGGAACCCCAGAGCAATTCCCCTTCCTCGTCATACCCTTTATCATCAGACTCAAAAGAATCTTTAGTTAAAGTTATTGTAGAAACAACTACACCTCTGCCATTATGGGCATCTGGTTCGTTCTTACCTATCCAACCTCTCTCACTTTCAGTAAAGATTAGACTAGGCATTTTTTTATCAGCGTTAAATGTTTCTAACAGTATGTGATCTTTTTTAGAAACGACATTGTGTGTTCGCTCGCGATACACTTCTCCGTTCCAGTCATACCACTGTTTTGAACTCAGACGACCTTCATCATTGAAATACCAATAGTAATGGATATATGCAAATGAAGATGGCCACATTTGTGCCTGTCTCAAATTATGCCAGTGGTGAACCAAAAGATCCAGAAAGGGTTGTTGATCCATCGTATATTTTATATATTATAATTGCTCTTTGAGTTCACCTAATGTTTCAGTCACGTAACTTTTGACTTCTGCATCACTTGGTAAGGTAACACCAGGTATAGGGGGTGGTGGACCTGTCATAGGTATAGGTGGAGTCTCTAATGCTTCTACCTGTAACTGTCCGTCAGGGATTCCATTCATTAGAATGTTTCCTTTATCTCCTTCTATGAGAACTGTCTCTCCTCTTTCAACAAGTTTGAAAACAAAATTTAAGTTCTCAACTGCTTCATCTTTTGTAATTCTGATCATAATTGATAATGTCTTTTATCTGATGGAATTGATGCTTGAATTATCTCAACCATCTCTTGAAAATTTTTAGCACCTTCTTCATCAAATTCATAAGGAACTATAGTTTGATCTCCTTCACTATTTAAAATAGTTACGGTTCGTTTTGGAAAGTCAATAATGACTTCTTCGATTGTGGTTTCCATTGCGTCCCAATAATCTTCAATCATTATAACTTAATTTAACATCAATGGCAACCCGTAAATATTGGTAGGACCAACTCTACAACCGAATGATGCTTTACCTGCTGTTACACCGTATCTTATAGTTCCTACACCTAGAACACTATTAGTAATAGCACCTATACCTTTAATTCTTTCTGTGATAATTGAAGGAACACCTGCACCAACACCAATGGTTGCTCTAACAGAACCAACTGTACCACCCATAGTTTCAACTATACCACAAGGTTTTGTAGTTCCCACAACAGAACGTATATAAGCAGCAGGTAATAAAGATCCTGTTAATCCTTCACTTTGTAATACAACATCAGGACCTTTTATCATAGTTAATCTACCTGTAATAGCAATAGGTAGAGGATTTAACATACCAATCATTGTATAGATTTGGTTGTTTACAAAATTAGTTTCCCAAGCACATTCGTTGATAATCTCACCAGAAATAGCATTCATTAATGCTTGTGCTTTATTGTTGATACTATTTGCATTGACTTCATAGTCGCCAATAGCAGTCATTGTCATATTTGCTGCTTGTATTCCATAAGTTCCTTGATAGTTTACTTCGTGATCAGCAGCAACAACCTGTGTAGATTTTGCTTGTTGTGTTCCTGCTGTAGATCCATCTTCACCTTCTACACCAACACCATTTGATGCGTGTTGATCGTGTGAACCACCAACTTCTACTTTAAAATCTCCATTAACTTTTAAAGTGTAATCACCTTCAATAGTTACACAATGATTACCTTTGACGTTTGTACATAAATCCTTACCAACAATTTTAGTTTCATTTCCAGGTTGGTTATAATGTGTATTACCAAAACGATCTGATATTTTAGTCTGTCCACCTGTATCCATAACAATAGTCTTCTCTTTACCTTTGTTATTATCTTGGATAATAGAAGAACCATTCATAAAGGTTTGCACTTCCATATCATAGGATTTTAGACCTTGATACATTTCAGTGATAATATCACCTTGAGTTTGTGGTTTACCAGTTACGACATCTATACCAACCTCTCGTGTCATAAATTCTGGAGCAGTTGTGCAACTGCTAGATCCCCACAATGGCAACCAGAAATTACTCTTAGATTTTCTTATCTGTCGTCCACAATTTTTCTTTGCTAATAAAGATGTAATTAAACCAAGAATTATTTTTACAATATTCTGGAAGTTTAACTTACTAAAGTCCATTTGGAAGATACTTTGGATCTTACCTACCATTGATCTAAACTTACCAATAGCATCTCTTGCAGTTGCTATCGCAGAAACAATAACATTAATAGTTTTAGTTATCTTTTGTAGACCTGCTTTTATCTTACCCATTATGGCACCTACTGCACCACTTACAGCAGTAGCAATACCATCATATACCTTCTGTACTATCATACCTGACAATGTAGCAGCAAACGCAGCGGTATTACTAAATGCAGACGATATTAGACCTAATATATGTGCTGCCTCAAACTTACAGAATATAGTGAAGAGTGATGATGCTACATCCATTAAAGTTGTGATAATACCTGTAGGTATAACATTACTAAGTAATGATTTTAGTTTTCCTATAACTGCTTCTATAACTTTTGCCATCACTTCTTTCATCCAAGACATAATGCCTGAGATTCCATTAGCAATCGCTAGGTTAATACCTTTCATTGCTTTATTTAATATTTTATTATCTACTTTCTTACCTGTAATAATGGAAATCATATTACCCGCAGGATCTTTTGCTAATGATGATGCAAGATTACCTGCTTCTCTTAACATTCTCTCTAAATCTGTCTCAAATCCTGCTCCCGCAGGTCCTGCTGCTCCATCTGCAATACCAAAAATATCGGTAGGAATCAGCATAGGGTTTGTTGCATAATGTCCTTCAAGTCCTCTACCTAAAATACCAAGAATACCTCTATCTGTTGCTTCTCCACCATCTGAATTTGCAGGTTGTTCTCCTGTCTTATTAAATGGAGTTCCTCCTGCTACATCGGTTCCTGAGTAATCTTGTGATTGTTCTGGTAGTGGATCTGGTGCCTTTGTTGGGTCTGCTATAACTGTTGTAGATACATTTGAATCTGATCCACTCTCATCCGACTTAAATCCTCTAAAAGAACCTATAACAACTGGTAATTGTGCTTCTTCTCCATCTAAGAAAAATCCTAGAACCTGTGCACCAACTTCCAATGCTGTAGTTGTTCCTGTATTTTTTATACCTGCTTGGTCTGTAGGCAACAAAACTTGTGCCCAAGGCAATGACTTAGTAGGAACTGTAGTTAAATATGCTTCTTTTGACTGAGTACCTGTGTACCAACCTAAAATACGCACACGAACTCTACCAATCTCTTGTGGATCTTCTTTATCCTCGACTTCTCCGACCCACCACGTGAATCCGTCGCGACCCATCACATCAGTTGTACCTTGTAAAGCAGTTGTCATTGTTAAGTTATCCTCCGTTTTTATTTATGCGTAGGAGATCCATCCTGTAGCGATTATTTTCTCTTCTGGTGACGTAAGACCGTGATGAACGTGAGTCCAATCTGCTGGCCAGAACACCGTTAAACCTTTCTCAGGTTTTATTTTTCTGTCTTGATGTATCCAGTATGTTTCACCACCTTCATTAATTGTATTTAAGTAAGTCATCCAAGCAAGATGCCTATAGGATGCAGTCTTACCAGACCCGATTCTTTCACAATGAGGGCGGTGATAACCACCTGTATTTGCAGGATACCATTGTATATTGAACGGTTCATTCAATTCAACGGGTGCCATACAAGCGTACGGGAATCTTTCAAGGTATTTATCAAGAACTGTTTGTAGTTCTCCTAAGAAAATACGAACTGCCTTATCATTGAGAAAAGGAGGTATTGCCATATCAACAGACTTCTTGATGGTAGGGTCTACCCCATCAGAGAACTCTCCATTAACCTTTTTAAGATAAGTACAATTATCCCAAAATTCCAGTAAATTGTCAATAGTGAGATCACTTATATGATCTCCATAGATAAAATCAGTCGTCATATACTAAACACTCTGGTTCTTCTGGATGCTGATCGCACCATAGTTCCAATGCGTTAGGGTCGTGATGATCTCCTGCTTCTATCTCTTCTTTATGATGCTCTGCATACTCTTCTAAGTCGTGCAGTTCTTCTTTTGCGTGTCTGCGTGCAGCAGGGTTCATTGTTGGATCATCAATGATGTCCTTGTCTTTTTTAATGTGGTCTTCGATGTTTTTCATAAAATGCTGTCCTTTGCTAAATTTAGTTTGGTTGTGATTCCTGGTGCTTCCCACTTGTGTTTCAAACCAATCACAATATACTTACCAGAATACAATTCGTCAAGTTCCAAACGTTCGGATTGCCCTTCAGTCTGTGACATAGGTATTCTGACATCAATAATGTCACCTGCATCTATGGAAATATTTCCAGGGACTGTTATATCTAGTCTAATAGTATTTAACAGTTGCCAACGTGATGCAGAATATGCTGAACTTGTAACGGAGTCAAAGGTCATATTCTTTGACGTACCTTCTGGGTTTGTTGAATTTTGAGCATTCTTCATACCTGGAAGTGCTCTAATCTTCATACGAGTTGGTTTTTCTTCTGAAAAATACTCGTCATTTGCAGTAGGGTAAGGGAAACCACTGTTTAGATTACTAGATAGATTCCATACTTTCTTAGCACCCATATTAACTGGAGCGTTTATAGATCCCGCAGGTGCTGATCCTGCTTTATTAGTTTCTGCTGTACCACCTGAGTCAGGTAAAAATCCCTCAGTCAAAGCGGGCATCAGTATTCCAATAACAAAATTACTATACAGTCCAGTACGCATCTTTTCTAAGTGATTTGCACGATCTGGATAGTTTATTGACTCTATATTATAAGCGTTTGTATCATTGTCTGTCAAGTTTGCTTGTACATAAGTATATACTTTGGGGTTTGTAAAAGATGGATTCTTCTTGGAACATAGGTAATCCATTGTTGCAAAATTCATACCTTTACGTGTTTGCCAGTACATATATCCAGGTCTTTTTGATACTGAACCTACAATTTTATCTGAAATATATGAAATCACATCATAGGGTCTCCAAGACGTAGATATAAAACTAAAATTACCAGAAGATTCTTCCCAATGGTTGTGTTGTGTTTCTTTTAGATATGTCTTCTCAACATCTTTAACAGTATCAGATCCCTTTTGATCTTCAAATGATTTAAAAACACGATTGGTTTCATTTAATGCTGTGGAAGGTGATGTGGTATATAAAATGTAAGTCTGTGCACGTTCTGATTTTGTAACGTTACCAACTTTATATACTTTTTGTATTATTTCTAATTCTTCATCACCTGATGAATCAGTTTTCATAGAGAGTCTTATATACTCATTACCGTTTAATTTTAATGCTAAATCTATGGTGTCATAAATCACTATTTCCATTCTCATTGTAGGAGAATCTACAGAGGATATAATATTAAATGCAGAACATAATCCACGGAGATCAAAAGCATTTTCTCCACTAAAACTTAATTGAGACAAATCCTCTTTAGGAGAAGTATCTTTACCTAAAACTAAAAGACCAAACTCATCTATATTGTAACCTTTGGGTTGATAATCTGCCATTAGAATAAGTTACTCGGTGATGTGTTTTTCTCAGTCATATATCCAAATCGACTTTGAATATAACTGTTAATCTCATCTGGTTTAGATGGGAGAACAATTTCTTGATCAGATCCACCTCCCTGCTTTGTTAGGAGAGGTCTTTCTATTACATCTAAAACAACAGTTTCTATATTTGAAGTTAATGCAGCACTTTCTAGTTGTTCCTCTGCTTGATTAACACTACCTATTAGTGATGCTAACATTGTTCCTGTGTCACCTTTACTACCAATAATTGTTGCTGCTTCTAATAATCTTCTTATAGAAAGACTAGGATCTTTACGGGTATCTGGTGTATCTATAGGAACTATCATCTCCTCTCCGTGACCTACAAATCCACCTATTGATCTACTCAATATAGGATTGAATCCTACAGGATAACCTGATTGTGGTCCACGTATTAGTCCACCTTTACTCATACCACCTTTCAAACTTTCAAGCATTGCTATAGTATCGTTCCAACTTCTAGTACTCTTACTTACTGCACTTTCATTTGCAGGTATCTCATCAAAGAACTTTGATAGGTTTAAAGCAAATTGATTTACATCTATCTGATCACCCAAGAAATCTTGGAAACCTGCCATATTCTTCAGTTCTTTGAAGATAGTATCTTGACCTGCGGGATCGAATTTGAAAGTTTTAGGGTCTTTACCAGAATTTTTTAGTGCTGCTAAAGCATTAGATAATTTTATACCATAACGACCTATCTCTGTACCTTCACCATACAGTGCAACTAATTCTTCAACAGTTTTCTGAGTTAAGGAAGTATCCATACCATCAGGTATTGCATCATATCTATTATTAGATGCCTCTTTAGCGATAAAGTCACCTAAGAAATTAGGTAAGTTTAATGGATATGTAGAACCACCTTTACCACCAAACGTTTCCTGACTAGCAGACGTTACCCCTGAGAATGTATTAGAAGAAGTTATACTCTCTTCTGTTTCTTGACTTCCACTTCCTCCTGATACCCAACTTAAAACTTTTGTTAAACCAGTTAATAATGTAATCAAAGGTGCCATAGCATACTTGCCTATGAAACTTGCAATCTCTAATATTCTAGGCATATGTGGTTCTATAAAATCAAGAACTTTTCCTACTGTTTCTGCATATTGTACAAAGAATTTCTTTATTGCATCACCAACTGGTTTTAGAGTTTTATTGACCCACGCACCAACTCTAGCAAAGAATTTCTTTATCGGTTCTATAATATTTTTTACAATAGGACCAACATACTTACCTACGTGTTTACCTAAAAATCCACCAAGAAGATTACCAATAGCACCACCAATTCCAGGTAATAACTGATTTCCTAATGCACCAAGTGCCATAGCACCAGTTGTTGCACCAACTCCTCCACCGACTGCTGCTGATTGTCTATCCTCTTCTGGAATATCCTCATCATTCATTATATCATTATACGCTAGGAATCCTTGTCCTAAACCTAACGCTGCTTGACCAAGAACATTACCACCAAATACTTTTGCTAAGTTAAGAACACCTTTACCAACTAACTGAAGCATACTACTGAATGCTTTTAACATTGTTGCAGGGTTTTTTAGAAATGCTAGTCCTGCTCCAACTAAACCTACTCCTGCTAATAACTTGGTTGCACCTCCAAGTCTCGTCATAAATGACTTTCCATCACCAAATAATTGATTCCAAGATTTACCTATCCAACTAACTATCCCTGATACTACGTTCCATAAACCTTTTAACATTATTCCAAGTCTATTCATTATCTTCGTCAATTTTTTCTGATTCTCATCTTTAGAAATCCAGTCTAAAGTGCTAAAAATTAACAAACCTTTAAACAATTTACCGAGATTTCCCATAAAACTCGAACCAGTTTTACCTAATAACGCACCAACAGCAAAACCTAAAGATCCTTTTAAGAATCCTTTTGCCATTTTAGCAGCATTTGATTTATCTCTGGCAAGTTGATTTTTTCTTGCCATCTCTGCTAGTTGCTGTTGCTGATTTAATCTAGTTGTTAATATTGCAGTACCTATACTGTTTACAGTTGCTCCTAGGGAATTAATTGCAGTAATAGTCGTGGAGAATTTAGAACCCGTTACTGTCTTATTGCCAATAGTAACCGTCGCACCTTTATCCTCTGGGGGTGTGATAAATTTATAAAATCTTATTGACTTTTGATCTGCCATTAGTAAACAGTTGCCTCATTCTCTTGATATTGAACACCTAGTCCATCATCTGTAGTAACAGAAGGTTGAACAATAGGTTGAACAACAACTTTGTTGTCTCCTACCTTATATACCTTTTCCTGTTTTAGTTCTCCACCATTGTTAACAACAGTGCTAGTTATCTCTGATGGATTAACACTATTAGTTAGGATCTTTTCTTCTTCTGGTGCAGGAAATATCTCAGGATATAAATCTGCAATATCCATCCTACCTTTGTTATATCCACCTTCAACCTTATGGTTTGTAAATGCTTGTAATAAAAGGAATGTGGATTTTGATGTTAATTTTTTATTACCTTTACCACCCTTTTTATATTTTCTAGCATCCATCAATTCACCTATTTTATCACCAGGTTTTACTCTTGTCTTATGATTAATCGTAGGTATTATGTTTCTGTATCCAATATCTTCATTTCCCGCATCACCTTCAATAATCATTCCTCCTCTTCTGTAATCACCTGACGATTTACCTTTCTGGTATCCCCATTGTCGAACTTTTCCTGCTTTTACAGCAAAAACATCTATTGGAAATTTTGTTGGATCAGTCGGTCTTACTACTCTACCACCTTTCAATCCTAATTTATCTTTTACAGTTCCTACTTCAAAATCTAAGAATCCACTTTTTAATGGAAACACAGCAGGAAGTAACGCAGTCACCTCTTCATTTGCTTGTGCTGTTTGTTCTGCTAATAATACTGCTTGCTCTTTTTTTAATTTCTCTTTATATTCTTTTTCTTTTGCAATACGTTCACCAACAGTATATCTCCAATTCCATCTTTTGAAGTCTGAACCTTCTTTTTTCTGTAGTTTTTCTAAGGTACTCAACTTTTTAGTTGAGTCAACTACGTCTATTGTCTTGTTTTCTGTTTTTGCATCTATTTTTTGTTGATCATTAGCAAAAGGATTTATAGTTACAACATTATTAATCAACTTTTTACCTGAGTTGACCAATCTCATTAATTCATATAATGCTTCTTCTACCCAAACAGAATTTAATATATTACCAATTTTTTCTATTCCTGATTCTACAAGGGGTTTAAATATTTCTTTCATCTTGTCGAAAAATGGTGCCAATCCAGTACTCCACAAGTCAACAAATGCGTCTGATATTGGTTTGTAAAATGCCTTGAAGATGTCAAAGTACATACCAAATGCTCTCTTCATAGGTTTGAACATTGGTGTGAAGGCATCACCTAAGAATGCACCTATCTTGTCTCCTAAGAACGATCCTATTAACTGACCAACAATCGGACCGAATGGACCAAGCACAGGTGTAAGTAATGCACCCATAGCAATACCACCAATAGCAGCACCTGCACCACCACCGATAGCATTTTGTAAAGACTTACCTGATGACAATCTATTTGCAAATGAGAATATACCTGCTAATCCTGCCATTCCTCCACCTTTGAGGAATCTACCTGCACCTTTACCAAACCCTTTAAGGAATTTACTTCCTTTCTGTAAAAATCTACCACCCTTGACTTTGGCAAGACGTTTTAAACGAAGCATTCTTTTAGCACGCAATGCTTGTTTTAATTTTCTCTGTTGTATTATCCTTCTACCTTCTGCAAATCTCTTACCTGATCCTTGTTTACCAAATCTAAGAAAATCTACCATTTTCTTCAATTTTTTAAAATCACCTATCAATTTCCACGGTCTCAATATTCTACCTGCTATCCATAATCCACCTATTCCACCTATAACTTTTAATATTCCCATTATAGGACTATTTTCAGCAAGTCCATCAAATATTAGACCTATGCTACCAGATGTTACTTTATAAAGTGATTTAAACCAACCACCAATGACTGCCAAACCTATTTTTAAATCATTCCTAGTCCCAGGCATTTCTAAGAAAGATAATATCAACCACCCTGCTGCTGCCTTTGCTAACCATTTTAGGGGTTTTAAAAGTGATTCTAACCACGCCCATTTTTTACCACTCTTTTTAACTTCTTGTTTAGCACCTTTCTCTACCTCTTGCCCATTTATATTTTTGTTGTACTCCTCTTCCTTTTTTCTATCTGCTTCTAGTTGTCTCTGCCTCTCTGCCTCTGCACTAAGTAATGTACTCTGTTGTTTTGTTAGATCATTAATTAACATCTGACCAATATCTGCCACAGCAAATCCCAACCTATTGACACTAAAGGTCAAGGTCTTAACTGGATCTCCCGCAGGACCACTAGGTGTTGGTGCAAGAAATTTCTTTATTTTTAATGGTGCTTTCGTTGCCACTTATAGTGTTTGATGTTGTGCGTTCGCTGCTTTTTGACGTGCTTCCTCTTCACGAAGATGTCGTATGAGCATATTTACATAGACATCCCTCTCCCAAGGCATCATTTGTTCTAATTCTGTAAGACTATATTTGTGGTATTGCATCATTGCAAAGTTAACCTCAAATATATTCATCAATGTATCGTGTGAGAGGGCTATGCGAAAAAACTTGCCATCCCCTCTAGAACCATCTCACTTTTCTTCTCAGTCTTAGGATTAAAAACTTCAATAGTGTGAGATACTTTAGGCATTGTCTCAAAGAATTTCTGAACCTCTTGGAACTGTAGGTTATTCATACCTTCAAAGAAAGTTAGAAGTTCTCCTTTCTTGTATGCTTTTGCGTTTTCTACTTCATCACCGTTGGCAATTTTGTCAACACAATCTGCTGCAAGTTGGAAAATGTCATCAAGTTTAGGATCTTCTGATAGATTATTCTTCACAAATGTATCAATAGATGGATACTTCATTACAAGTGTGACATCATCAGTAATCTTTACTTTATTTGAATGATCAGGAGGAACAATAACTTCCACCTCCTCAAGATTAACTTCTACATCAACTTGAGTTTCATTATCATCAGGAGCAACTACTTTAAACTCACTGACTTCACCTACTGACTTAGCACGAATACGAAGAAACAAATATTCAATATCAAATGTAGCAAGTGTATCTATTTTTTTAACACTCGTACAATTTTTAATAATCTCTTTTACTGCCTTTATCATTTCCTTTTGATCTTGAGATTCCATTGCCATATAAAGCAATTTCTCTTCACGAACTAGGAAAGGACGGTATGTTACTTTCTGACCGAAAGGTAGTGTGCACTCATACTCAGGGACCACGAGGGTCGGCAATGGCATTGGCATAGTTTTAAATTCAATTCAATATGTAGTTATTTAGCACCCTAACTGAGGGTTACTTTCTCATCTACGTAATTATTTGAAGTCCAATCTCCCTGTGTGTTTATCTTTGCTTCCATACGTATTCTCTCAACTTGGAACTGAACATCTAACTTCATCAGTTGTGTCTGTTGATTATTAAACTTCATTGTACTTACATTAGTAGGGAAACAATTAAATGCAGTCCAACTTGCAGTTACTTTGTTCAATCTTGTCTGTCCTATTACCTTTCCGTTTTGATTTATACCTCTAAGCACATCATTAGATCCTCCTTCATACTTATCAATGTGTATGTCTGCTACATAATCCTCATAAAACATTGATCTATTCTCTGAGTCTCTACTTATGATTTGAATCCAACGATCAAAAACATACCTTGGCCACTGATTTATTGGGACTATGAACTGTATGTTCATCTCAGTTGTCTGTTGGAACGTAGCATACTTTCTTTGAATACCAAAGTTATTTACAGCACCAGTCATTAATGCTCTTGATGGAATTGTTACTTCATCTGCAAGATAATCTACAGCGTCCATCCATTCTCTTAATTCTACTTGTCCACTTGGTCCTAAAGTATTCGCAGTATTTGCCAACACAAAACGAGGAGGTTGTATTGAAACCTCGAATAGGTTAGTCTTGGAGGGTCCATAGTTACCCTTACTTAGAAAATTCTGAAAACCTTTAAAATTTCTCATCTTTTTAGTGCTAATTGCGTTGGCATAGGTCTGTCCATATTATTAATAGTTACATAAAATTGTTCTAAGGGCATCAAACCTATATCTGCCCAATCAGATTCTGGTATGTCTAATAAAGCACCACGCACTCTATTCCTCAAGTATTTATGCACGGTAATGGCAAAAATGTCACCTGATATAGAATTACCTGCTGCTAATGCTTCACCCATCGCTGTGCGTTCCAATGGCATTACATAATGTAGGTTAGCACCCCAGAAATGATTAGCATCTTCATTCATAATGTAAACTAATGGAAACGCATCCCAATGATACATTTTTTCTTTATATTTTGGGTTTGGATAGTCAAAAAACACCATCCTACCCACCTCTGGTTGAACGTAAGTGTTGAGAGTAGTTCTTAACTTGTTTCTCCACCACTGTTTAGTTCTACCACCAGTTTGTGCTGCTTTTAGGTCGGTGAATGTACTCATACCTTTAGTTCCTTTTCGGTAAGTATCATAAATACCATTTGACGGTCTTTACAATAATCTCTTGCTGCTTTCCACTTTGCATCATTAACAGCGTAAGTTCTTACTTCATTCAGATACCTCTTTGTACGTCGCTGTTGTTTCTTAGGTGTCTGTGTCTGCTTAAGAGGTTTGACCTCGATAATAAGTCTCGTCTTCCTCCCTGCTTTTGTCCTTGCTCTGACGTAAAAATCTGGAAAATAGCGATGAACCCTACCATCAACAGGACTGATGTACGGGATAATAATTTCTTCACTGCCCCACTCCTCCACGTTTCTATTACGGTCACACCATACCATAAACTTCCTTTCCCACAAACTTCTATAAATAATGTTAGTAGGATCCCCTTTATATTTTCCAGGGTAACTTGGTTTGAATTTTCCTGAGTAACTTTTAGTCATAAACAAATGCCATTAGTATATCCTAGATCAATTCCTGGTAGTTCTCTCAACGTATCTGCACAAGATAGTTTTGAGACCAGTTTTGTTGACTACTTACAAATAAAAATTTATAATTCAAAGTCAGGTAATCCATACTCTTACATTGGTAATAGCGGTAATTACGGAACAGGACACGTCCTTGGTGGTGGTTCAGAGACTGAAGGTTCTCTGTCTGAAACTATTTATCTATATTTACCACAACAATTAAAGGAACAATACTCTACACAATATCAACGAACAACTCTAGGTGCAGGTGGTGTCGGTGCATTAGATGCAGTTGCAACAGCAGCAGCAGGAGGAGAGACAGATTTAGTAGAGTCACTTAAAACAACAGCAGGTGCAGCAAAACCTCAGTTTGTTATGGATAAAATTGCTGCTGCTGTAGGTACAATAAACACTGCATTAGGAGCAAGTGGTACTAACTTAGATGCAAATAGTATTGGTGCTCTAGTAAAAAAGAAAGTATTTAATCCATATCAAGAGACAACATTTCGTGGTACAAACTATCGTACACATTCATTTTCTTTTGAGTGTCAACCACGTAGTTCAAGAGAATCTAATGAGTTATATAATATACTGAATAAACTTCGTAGAGCAATGTTACCTTCAATGCAAGATGGGGAAACAGGAGACTTCACAACACAAGGAGATCAAGCAGGAACAAGTGAAGGAGATAATATAGTTAATGATATAGTAAGTGGATCAGCACCTGGTCGTTGGTTGCAGATACCTGATTACTTTAGACTTGACATCATTCGTGTAGAAGGCACACCAAATGCTGACGGTGAGATAGAACTAACTGGTACTTCTCCTAGAGGTTTGAAAAGAATTATGCAATTCCCTACTAAATTAGTATTAAAGGATTTGAATATCAACTTATCACCCAATGGTCCATACAACTCATTGAAAGATGCGTTTGATAGTTCTGTTGATTATGGTCCTGCTTCATTCACAATGACTCTCACATTTGATGAGACTGCATTCCTTACTAGAGAATCACTTACACAGTAATGGCATACTTTAAATACCTACCCAAAGTTTACGTTAGAAATAAAACTAGAGTTGATGGTGGACAACCATACGAACTCGCAGTAAATATTTTTAGACGTATCAAAATTAGAGATGATCTACAAGGTTCATTGCTTGGATTTATTCAGTATGAAATACAAGATGGAACAAGACCAGATCAAGTTGCATACGAGGTATATAAAGATGCAGGTCTTGACTGGGTAATTCTTCTAGTAAATAATATTATAAATGTTAATGATGATTGGCCAATGAATCGTGAGGATTTATATGGTTATGTTCAAGACAAATATGGTTCTATAGAAGGAGTAAAACACTATGAAACGACCGAGTATAAGAGTCCTAGTCTTGATCTTGTCTTACTTCCTAGTGGGATTACTGTTTCGGAGTCTTACCAATACACGAAACCCGATGGCACCATCCTTACTAAATCCCAATCTAGAACTCCTGTATCCTACTACGACTACGAAACCGCAGTAAATAATACTAAGAGAAATATATATCTTTTACGTCCACAATATTTGACTGACTTTATTGCAGAATTTAAGAGATTAGCAAGGTATCTTCCTAATGCTGAGGTTGATGAGACTGGTAACAAGAAAACTAAAGGGTCTCTCGCTGAAGAATTTATTGGTCTACCTAGATACAATCGCCCAAGACAAAGCACTGCATCGACAGGTTCTGCATCTGGTGGTGGTTCATCTACAGCATTGATAGCATCAGGTGGTTCATCGGCAGCATCAACTACATCAACAGCAACCACATCAACAGGTGTAACGTTAAGTACAACAGATTCAAATGCCTCTTCCGCAACGACTTATAATAATACATCATCTACTGATAGTTCTACCTCGTCAAGTAGTTCATCGTCTTCGTCCTCGTCCTCTTCGAGCAGCAGTAGTTCTTCTAGTAGTAGTTCTAGTAGTAGCGGGTCTAGTGGATCAAGTGGGTCAAGTGGTGGATACGGAGGAGGGTACTAATCCAAACAATACTCCAACGCTTTTTTAGCAGTGTCTTTTAACCTTGGTCTCTTCCAAGAAGCATAAGGAATAGTCACTAAAAATCCCAGAAGATCCGCATCAGGGTCCTCTGGGATTCCTATTGGTTCAACAAAAAATATACCTGCTCTCGCTACAGTCTTCCACTTACCCACATCGACAAATCCCAACCCTCTCAACGCACATTCTAGTTTGAGAGAGTAGCATCCGTCGATTAATTTCATTTAGAAACACCAGTTGTCGTCTTTGTAAAAATAACAAGGGACTCCGTGTTGATTGTGTTTATTCGGAACAAACACAGGTGTCCTAGGGGTCCAACCGTAATGATGATGATGGTGATAGTCTCCGTAGTTTGGTCTCTTACGGACAGGACGATACCAACAGTTCCAAGTTTCAAACAACTTATCAAATGAACAGTGCGAAGGTTCTACTTCAAACTGTCCGCTTTTTAATGGACCACGTTGACTGTGGTGTGCTGATGCTGCTTGAGGTGTAGCAAGTGCTGCTACTAGCATAAGTGGGAGGATTTTCATAATGTAACCTCGTTTCCGTGTTCTGTACCTATTATACCACGAATGAACACATCATATGCTATACATAGTCGCCAGTTTGTAGACTGGTTGCGTTCTGCCCTATGAACTAACTGTGATGGGAACATCAAGAGAGTTCCAGGTTCGGGTAGAATAGAAAATTGTTTAGCAGTTGCAGGAACAAACCCTACAGTATCTGGTTCTAATGTGGGAACAAAACAGTTCTGATAGTGTGCTCCTTTATTAAAGAACAACCTACCACTCTCAGGGTCACACATTATATAGTAAACACCACTCATTACAGCGTTACTATGTGAATGCCAATCACAACTGTCTCCAGGTTTATGTGATGCTGCCCAAGACCTTACGATTTCTAATTCAGTTGTGGTCTTGATTAATAGTGTATTGTAACACCAATCCTCTACCTGTTTCTGTATCTTATTATATACAGCAGGAAGAAAGTTTAATATATTTTTTTCTTTAGTAATACTTTTTGTCTCAAACCTGTCCCACTCTTGTTGATCGAGAATAGAAAGGGTGCCTTCTGGCACCCCAATATTTTCTTGAAAGACAGGAGTTGGAAATAACTCGTGCATCATAGGGTATCAATCCCTAATCTTCTTCTGCGAGTTTCTGGAAGAAACTTAACGCATCGTCTTCATCTTCTTTAGCAGTTGTTGCAGGTGCAACAGTTTTTGCTGCTGAGAATGACTCAACCTCTTCTTTCCAGTTCGTGTTTGGAACTGGGGTTTCGATGATTGGTTCGTTGAATGAAGTTGGTTGTACTGGTTGTCCGAGAACCGCCTTAAGACGTGCTTCCAACTCTTCATAAGATTTGAAATTAGATTCATCAGTAAACTCCTTAAGAGAGTAACTACTGTTATAAATCTCCTCTAACTTAGAATCGTCAAAGTTACCTAGAGTTGATGGTCCATTGAAAGATGAATCATCATAGTTCCAGTAACCTGCTACCTGTTTGATCTTTAATTTAAAGTCAGCACCTTTCCAAAGGTCAAAAGGATTGATTGCGGGTTGCGGATCATAATCGTTTTGATCTGGTTGCATACGTGCTGTAAGTTTATCAAAGATACGCTTACCAAATTTGTATAAGAATACTTGACCTTCATTCTCTGGGTTTAGAGGGTCTTTGATAACGTAGATGTTTGTGTAGTAAGAAAGTTTTCTCTTTTGCTTACGTGCTATCTCTTTGTCTGATTCTTTTCCACTATTCCAGAGCATAGAATTGTGTGCACTAATAGGGCATTTCTTTCCTAAAGTAGTCAAAGAATTCTCAATGAACCAACCACCAGGACCTTGGAATGCGTGACTCCAAACTTGTGCCCAAGGCAGTTCACTCTCTCCTTGTGGAGGAACAAAACGAATGATAGCAAAACCATTACCTGACTTATCAACACCTGGTTTCCAGAAACGGTCGTCAGATTTTTTACCGTTACTATTTAATTTGTTGATCTCTTTTGTTAGATCAGCAAACTTGCCAGATGATTTTTTTAAACTTGCGAATGACATAATTAGTCTGTTGTTTGTGTGTTGTATGTTTTTACTACCCCATAAGGGTAACACAATTATTTATTCGCGTCAAGTTCTCTTCTCCAACCGTGTAAGCGTTTCTCCATATCTTCTAAGACTTCTTGTATTTGCTTGCCACCACTATAGATTTGAGTCATTTGATCTATACGAATCTTAACCTCTCCTGCTTCTTGATCTTCTAATGCCATCAATGCTAGTCTAGCATAGAATACTTTTTGTTTGGCAATGAGTTCTAATGTTTTTTCTATGTGTGTCTTCTTATCATCAGGTTTCATTTGAGGATAAGTTACAGACAAATCATACAAATCTTTATAGAGTTGTTGCATATTTGCTAACTCTTCTTTGATTACATCTGATTCATAAAATGGGTCGGTCATAGTGGTAGTACTCCTCTGCTAGTTTTCTTTACGTAATTTAATTGCTGTGCATTATATTTAATCTTATCCTTAAGAGGACGAGAGATTAGTTTGTTTACAGTTTCAATTTCGATTTCATATTCATCACAGACAACTACGACTGCATCAATATAATTGGTTAGACCGTTGCTATTTTTAACAACATCCTCTACCATTCCTGAGAACTTCGCTTGTGTCATAAATTTGTCTTTGAATTCTTTCATTTGATTGTAGACATAAAGTCATCGATATAAGATCTAAGAAGGTCATAGTAGTGATCAGGATTCTTTTCAAAGACTTGAATAGTACCATCTTCTACTGCAACAATAGTAACGATCTTGTTGATAGGAACACCACATCTTTCGTAATACATAACTGCATAAGCAGTTTCTTGAACAAAATAATTCTCAATCCACATTTCTTTCTTAGGTTTCGTTGACGTTTTAAAGTCAATGACAGATAGTTCACCGTCAAACTCTGCTATGCAGTCAACGCGACCAGAAATGCGAAGATAATCACTGAAGAGACAACTCTCCAAGAGGTGTATGTTATTGATCCTATTAAGTTCCTCACGGGAGGACTGAAAAAGATAAGTAGCAAGAGGATTAGTTTCATCGAATGCAACTGGTTCGTTCTTCAAGTAACATTCTACCATACTATGAAACTTATTGCCACGTGAACAAGCAGCAGTTGAAATCTTTGTTGCTTGTTTTTCTCCTACTCTTTTTCTCCACTTAATAATAGAATCCTTCTTACGATGACTTGTGATAGTCGTGATAGAAGGATACCATTTGTTCTCTGCAACTTCATAGAGTCTTAAACCAGACTTCTTTGTCACAGAGTTTATTTCATTGACAGGTTTAGGTGGACCTACAGTTTTAAATAATGTTTTAGAGACCAAGGTTCACCTTTGAAATTAAGTATTCTCTTACGAGACCAGACCTGACAATATCTTCTATGCCAAATTCAACTGTATCAAATGATGGCATTGTTTGCAAGATCTTCATAAAGTCTAGGACTCCATTCCTTTCATTGCTTTTAACTAAATCAGATTGTGTGTAGTCACCTGAGAAAATAATCTTAGCGTTCTGACCTACACGAGTTATTATACTATCAAGTTCGTGAAAATTCAAGTTACTAAATTCATCCACTATTATTACGCAGTTATCTAATGTAGTTCCACGGATGAATGATGTAGACCAGAAAGAAATAGTTTCTTGTGATCTTAAATTGTCATATAACATTTCAAATGCAGCATCATCAGGCATCTGAAACATATACTTTACCATATTTTTGTATGGTATTTGGTATAGATTTGATTTGTCCTCGTGATCTCCAGGAAGGAAACCAATCTCTCTTGTAGGGACGAGAGACCTTACCATATAAACTTTATCATATGGTGTGGACTGATCTAATACTTCTTTGAGTGCTAAGTACAAACTAATAAAAGTTTTACCAGTACCCGCACAACCGTGTAGAACTAGGTTCTTGTTTTCAGCATAAGACTTGAAGACTATCTCTTGGTTGTCCCCAATGGGTTCGATCACCTTGAGGTGATCCATATTAATAGGTTTCTTTCGTCTCATAAATTTAGCACTTCTGCTGTTGTTTTGAGAGGTTGTCTTTCGCTTTTTAACAGGCATAATTAAGTGTAGTTCGACAAGTTCGCAGCAGGATGGTCCGCTTGGATTTTAGACATTACTTCTTTAAATCCATCGGATTGTTTTGGTTTACCATACATCGTTGCAGGTGTTTGATTTCCAAAATACCTTTCCATTTCTGGGTGCTCGTCTTTATATTTATCGAGTTCTGCCATAGACATTTTTAACTCGATAATCTCACCAGTTTCTTTGTTTTTGAAGTCGTATGAGGGCATTAATGTTTACGTAGTTTTTTAGTTTTGTGTCTTATGTATCTGACTTGAACATTAATTAAGTTAAGTCTTACTTTTATTATAGCATACTTTAATTCTAATTTCACATAGTCTACTATTTTATAGAGAGATTCAAACCCATCTGTCAAAGCGATGAGCATTACAACTAACAAAAAAGTATAGAGTGTGTACATTAGGGATTTATTTTGAGACAGGGTTGTAAGTCTCGCCAGTACTGTTCGTCTGAACATTCACAGTCATCTTCACACCATCCTAATGCTTTAGAAATGGTAGGAAAATTACATATGAAATGATCCTTACATAACATAGCAAGATCCATATGTTCTTTTTGTGTTCCGTGTCCAGTACGAAGTTCAATGTAATGAATCCAACTGCGAAGGGAACCAGTCATATAGATACGAGTCGGTGTTGCCAATGGCAATACAAACCTAGCACATTCTTTTGCTACACCTTTCTTTAGTAACATAGCATATACATCTTGAGAGTCTTTAAATAACTCTTCAATGATATGGTTCATTTTTTCTATGTCTTCTGGATCAAGATCGTCAATAGAATTTTGACGGTTCTTATCATCTTGACGACGTAGAGTTGGTACAGGAATTTTATCTGATAACAGATTTGTATCTGCATATCTCTGAGAAAATTCTTGATATGTAAATGAACGATGACGAAGTATCTGTGCAGCGATTGCTCTTGTTGTGTTAATTTCAAGAGTCATTGTTGCTTGTTCAAACACCGACCAGTGACCGTGTTTAATACAATACTCTAATAGTTTTTCAACTTTAGGATTGTCTTGATTATTAGGATTAGATACTCTTGCTATGTATCCTATAGTTTTCTCAGCGTCAGGAGTTTTACTAATAAAACAAACTGATGCGTGAGACAAAGGTTTCATTGTACTATTCATTGACGAAAACATCTAGCGATTATAAGCAGACCAAATGATTGAAAGTAATTGATTGTTATCAAACCAAATAGAGTAGGCATAACAAAGTTCCAAGCAAACATTAGAACGAGAGGAGTTAAAAATACTGTTCCGATAAATTGTCCAACATCCTCTGATGTAGGTTTAAACTTTTCTTCCTTTGGAGGTTCCTCTGGAGTCTTAGGTTCCTGTATTTTATCTACAGTATAGATTGTCATCCTCTTCTTTTTCTTTTGGTTTTCTTGTCTTTGTCTGCCTCCTGTGGATTTTTCCATAATTTAGGGTTTACAATTCCTTGTGACTGTTTGAACCATTTAAAGTCCTTCTTATACTTATCATAATAATGGTTAAACATCTCCACTTGTGACATTGGTATGGCAATATCATAACATTCCTCACCATTCTCAATGTAATGGACAAGATATGCTGTGTACGGTAATGTTTTGTCTTCAGCGTCTGCGACACTGCACTTTTGTTTTAGGACGTTCAAGTTCAACTCCGATTACCCCATACTATAGTGGGGAATGCTGTTTCGACAACTGCTTTAGTAATTCTATAGCGTTTGCCAAGTTGTTTATCCTTTACTAGACAAAGAACCTTTGCTTCATCTTCGTGTAACCCTTCTAACATTTGGATAAACATATTCTCTTTCTTCATAGAAGGAAGGTTGTCTGCTCCACCTTTAATAAAGTAATAGAACTTACGTGCTTCTTTTTCAAGGAGTGTATGTTCTGTACCCATAGGTGCAGGGTTAGGTCTGTAAGGTACATCACCATCTGGTATTGCTGAGACAACACTGTCATCATAGTTCCAGATGAATAGAGAACGAAGTGCTTGACTATTGTTCTCTTGAAGGACTTTCACCTTCTCTGATTTTGTTTTGGCATTGTGTGCCTTTTGCAAAATTTCTGCGATAGTAAGTTTCATAACTTAAAAATAGTTTACTGCTGACACTAGGTCATTCAATTCATTCTCTTCAAAATAAGAAGAGAGGTCGCTCCTGTTAGCAGGAACTAAGGATTCATATGTATCTATAATCTTTTCACTTATGTCTTTTGGGATGAACTCAAAGTCTATAAGTTTTTGATTACGACGATACTGATCCATAAGTTCTGGTGTAGTACAGAAGTCTTCTGGACTTAGTGTAGACCACCTTGCTATTTTAACCTTAGCAAGTGATTTTTGTCTACGTCCTTCCATCAAACAACTATCATCAGATAGAAAGTTTGGTATTCCATCAGAACGATCACCCTTAAGGATGTGTTCTGCAATGTACAATTTAGGATCTAGTCCCTCTACCCATTTCTTTAGGCAAGGATTGTACTGATCAACGTATCCATATCTTTTGAGTTGGATAAAATCCTTATCTCCAGAGAGGATTAAAGTCTTAACTGGTGGTTGCAAATTGTTTTGTAACCTTATGTTAGCAAGACCTTGTTGCTTACAGAGAACAGCAATGATGTCATCTGCTTCAGCACCATCGACTTCTATGACTTTGTATGGTAAACGATCTAAGAACTCTGCCTTAAGTTTATTAAGTAGTTCAAAGATATTATCCCAGTTATGTTTAGACTTTTCTCTGTCACGTTTCCGAGTTCCTTTATAGTGAGGATACTCATCACGTCTCCAGTAATGTCTATTGTCATAACAGAGAACAAGTTCTCCGTACTTCTTCTTAAACTCTGATCGATAGTTGAGCAGAGAATTAAGAACCATATGTCGGACTAAACCTTCTTGTAACTTCTCAGTTTGTGAAAGCGAAACCATAAGGTTTGCAATCATTACCTGATTCGCATCTACAAGAATCATTTTTAGTCATCATCTTCGTCATCTATTATATCATTTTCTTCATTCAAACGCAAGTATAGTAGTTCTTCGGGGTCTACCTTGCCATCAGTAGTAAACATCTCTGGATGTATAACTGCTTTTGCATACGCTGCATTCTCAATGTATGTATCAACATAGTCTTTTACATACCACGAAATAGTAGCACCCATTAGGAACGCTCCTATGATTAATGATGCAAATATAACCGCTTGCTCTGCCATAGGATACTCCGTGTAGTTAAAATTATTTAGTCTTTTTTTTGCGTCCAGGTTTTCGTGTCTGCTCATACTTCCAAGCATCTTCTATGAGTGCATAGAGGTACTTGTGTATCTTTCTTGCTTTTGGTTTAGGTATGTGTCCGAAGGACTCTCTTAGGTATGGATCACCACCCTTAATGTATCCTTCTAGTTCAAGACAAATCTCTGAGACACTTGCTGCTGTAGTACTCTCAATGAATTCTGTTGCTTCTCTTCGAGTGAATTTCTGTGCTTCAAGTATAGGGTAAACCTTCATCAGGAATCTACCGTCTTCCATTGCAGCATCTATTGCTCTCTCAACTAGGGCACAAAGTTCATCAACTTTGTTCTGTTGGTTAATCATTGTAGTCAAATAATACCTCTTGATTTGAAGTGTGAAATTGATTCATTACAACCACCTGTTTTTTGTCCATCGACAACTAACTGTGGGAATGTAGAACCTGTACCAAATTCTTTATAGAATTGTTCGCGTGTAAAGTTATCGTCAAGTTTATACTCACGATAACTCCATCCTTTTAAATTATAAAATTCTTTTATCTTTGAACAGTAAGGGCAACCTGGTCTGGTATAGATCGTTGTACTGGATGGTTTCATTAGTTGAGATGTACGTTGAATGCGATTGAATAACGAGGAAGATCTGTGTTGTTCTTTTCCGTAGCGTGTTCTAACCACGATGGAAATAGTATAACAGATTCTGGAGTTGGATTGAAGTAAATACCTTCCTCAGTTCCGAACATACACATCTTAGCATACATATTCGGATTGTAAAATAGTATTCCTCCCATCTCAGGTATAGTCTTATGATAATACACACCAGATATTTGATGACCTGCGTGTGTATGTCTTTGTTGTGACTTACCTTTACCTACTACATTAATCCAAGATTGTGAGATCGTCCACGATCCCTTCAATGGTTCTATGTATGCTGATGCACTATCTGGAACAGGTAATTTTTGTGAACTAACATATTTCTCTATTGCTTTACCTAAAAAACTTTCAAGGTTTGGCATTGGATGTTTCTTAAACATCTGTAATAAATGTTGCTTTGAATGTGTACCGTGTAAGGTTTCTTGCAAAGCATAAGGAGACAGATATGAACTGTCAGACCAGTCACCTGTCTCCTCTAAGTATTTGATTGTGTTGTCTATCTCATCTACTATAGTGGGGTCACTATGTTCTGATGGAAATATTTCAATGGGAAAAAGTTGCATCTTGTAGTTCTTCGACTCTGTAGTGTCTCCAAAGGGATTGATCTAAACCAAAGATCTCTACCTCGGCACCGCTAGGTGCATCAAATATGTATGTCTCGAATGGCATTATTACTTTCTCTATCCAAAAGTTTTCTGCCATACATTTTAGTATTACCATCCTATCAGATTCATTTCTATAGTTGTAACTATTCACCAGACAACTCCCTCAATTTCTCGTGGCAGTGATCAATTATCTCTTGTCTGTAGAACATCAGTTCATTAAAACAATCTTGATTGTACGCACAGGATCTTAGTTTAGTATCAGGTTTGTGTAGACTCTCTATCAGTAGAGTCAGTCCCCGTTGTTTCCTCTCCTGTTCTTCTGACATCTGATTCCTGTGTTGCTTTCTTAACATTATATATGGAATCGTCTAATTTTGCAAGTTCTCCAAGCATACTCTTTTGATATTTCTTTTCCTTCTTCATTTTTTTACGAAGAGTCTCAGGATCATCTTTATATTTCGTACCTATTTTTACGATACGTTGTAGTTCATTGTGGGATTGTTTTAATCTTCTATCCCAGAAGGCATCTTTGTTTAACATTAAACTGCGTCGTCAATGATTAGTCTGAAAGATCTGAAGTGATTGTTTCTAGACCTGCTACTATTACTATACCATACAGTTGAGTTTCTGTCGTGTGATGACTGGTATAAACCCCACTTAGCAGTCCTAGTATTGATAGAGGTCTCTGCGTTACGTAACCTTATTCTTTGAGGTAGGTTCTTTTCTTGTGGATAGTATGGTGTTGTGGTCTCTGCACCTTCATTGTTTATAAGTTTCTCATCTCTTACAGGGAACTCCCAAGTAAATTCCATACCATCAGTGTACCCTTGACCTGCATTTATAATAGAATCTACAGTCCATCTAAACTGGTATCCTTTCTTAGTCTCAGGTGCTGTCTGTGTATCAGTTGCTTTATAAATTAACTCTGCTCTCATTCTTAACTTGATTCCATTAGTACCACCCAATTCAAAATCGTGATAGAAATATACTGGTTCTCCTGCTGCATTCTTTCTCTGCCAATACTGTATCAAGGTAGCAGGTTCTCTATACATCATTTGTGTTGCTGATGATGTATCCTCTACACTCACAGTGAATAATTTTTCTACAAGATCACTGACTTGACTGTCAAAGTAATTTGCTGTTGGCGAACCTGATGCAATCATAATGACAGGTGATGGGAAACCATATGCACCCACATCAATGTCTTCATTCAGTGTTCCAAATGATAACTGATTTATAGCACCACCTGATATACAAGAGGCAGTATCAAGACTGTTTACTACAATACCTTGTCTGAATATAGTACCAATATCTTTGTCTTTACCTACATAGAATTTTTCTAGTTGACCTATTCTATATCCACCACTACCCATATCAATCATACTTTCTACACGGTATCTCATTCCATCTGTAACTGCTTCGTATCTAATGTTAAGTGACATACCACCATCACCAATAGACCTAACAATATATCCTGTGCTATTGTCATCAGTTCTTACTTGATTCACGTGTGTAGGACGTGGAGTAACTGTCAACCAGTTGTTAGTAAATCCACCACCACTTGACCACGCAGACACTGTGTTACTTGAATTGTTAAGATCATATAATGAGAATGATCCAGGCATACCACAATTCAGATTAGTATCTGGAACATTATGTGATGTTGTTATAAGTTCTACTCCAAATATATTAATGATCTCTTTTGTACTCTCATTATGTAAAGCAAAGTGTGGTGTTACTGATGCGTTGTAATGACCTGCCTCAATACTAACAACTCTGAATGTAATATCATCACCTGCAACCATACTAAAAGTATGGAATGGTGTACCTATTTTTTCCCACTCATCTACGTGTGCTTCATCCTCAAATATTTTTACATTGTTCTTGTATAACTCATACTTAAATACTGTACACTCACCGATACCACCTGTCATACCACCGTGTGATCTTAAACTTACAGTTCCATCTTGTACAGCAGTCAGTGTTTGTGCAGTGTTATGTTTAAGAAGATAATCACCTACACAATTACTACAACCTGACACTGCTGAATCACCCTCTGCAACTTGACCACAACCAGTACGTGACATCTCCATATTCTTAAATCCTGTGGGATCAAACAGATAATCTTCACAAGATTTGATAGGAGGTAACTCTCTGTACTCAGGTTCTACTAAGTCTCTAAATACATAACCTGTAATACCTTCATAGAACCAAGGAGATCCATTGTAACTCATACGATATGATATTTTTACATCGTCATAGTCATCATCACCATTCAATAAATCTTCCCACCATTGCCACCAACGTGATGTCCATCTTGTAAAGTTTTTATTATTCCAGTTCAGTCTCCTCTCACTAAAGAAACTATAGTTTTGTTCTGCTGAATTTAGATTAGTTCTCCAACCATTACCAGTATCAGTGAATGTCAATAGATCATTCTGTGCCACAGAACTACCATTAGCAGTAAAACCGTTAGGGACCATAACAAATCCTATTTTACAAGGAGCATATTGATTTATGATTGTCTTTGAAATTGTGTGTGATAGGTATCCAGTAGCGTCTGTAGCATTAGGAAGAACGACTTGACCATATGCAGGGTCGCCATTTGTATCAGTAATATAATATCCAAAAGTATTTTTATATGCTGCACCACCACGTTGACAATTAAACTCAATTAATATATCAGCATCAACAACACCTCCAATATTATAAAATCCTCCTGTTAAAACAGGTTCTATTAACTCTCCACCAATAGGTGTTAAAGAATATCTATGATCACCTGTTGTAGGATTCCAGTACCTATGTAAAGTTGATATTTGTTCTCCATCACCTAGGGAACTAATCCCATCAATTTTCTCACGGAAAATGTAAGAAATAACATCACTCCTAGATCCCATATTGTAAGCATCCATAGATGACTTCTCTGCTACTGGGTCCATAGTCAACATAGTATCTGTTTGAGTAGCACTATATGAAACATATAACTCTGCTGATCTAGGTTCTTGTTTATTATGCCCGTAAAATATTATGCTTGATGATGTGTAACTATTGTCAGGAGGAGTAGATGATAAACTATAATGATGATTGGTAGGAGATACGTGTTCATATATTGCTCTACGTTCTGGAACACAGTTCTTTACACATACTTTATTAGATGTTCTATTAAAATCTTGAGTGAAAAAGTTTTCACAGTCTGGCATAGGAGGTTTCCAATCACCACCTGCGTATGGTCTTAACATACATTTGATATGATCGAACATACAATCAGGTATAGGATCTACATTGTCATCACAATCTACCTCTGATGATGTATCATAAGGATCGTTTTGACACTCAGCACCTGAGTTGGGATCTCTAGGATCTTCAAGTTCTATTTTTATTTTACTTGGTACACCTATATCTTCAAGACCAAGACCTGCTAAATGATCTACAATATATCCAATATCATATTCAATAGGTCCTAAGTCTGCACCACTTGTATCTGGTTCTTGAAAGTTAGGTATTGTCTGTGTCTGTTGTGAAGGATAACACTGACCTATTAAATTTTCTATGACCTGATTTACTGTTGCATCAGCAGGAGTACCATCACCTTTTATATTTGAACCACCGCCACCAGAAGGCACCTCAGTTTGTCCCGCAGAAGAATCTTCTGAGGGATCACAATTCTGATTAAACCAACCGTTATCTTGACCCATTACTTAAAGTTTTTAACTTCTCTACAAACCATTCTAGTCTTGACTGCTACACATTGAAATCCTTTATCTTTCGACTGCAAATTAATGAGGTAAGCAAGTTGACCTATGACTATGATAGGGAATAGTATCTTTAAAATGTCTTTAGTTTTTGTTTTCATTTTATTATTTAGGAGCAAGCACACACTAAATTTCTGTCCCCATATACATTATCTATACGTGAAACCGATGCCCAGAATTTATTAGTCTGATTCATTGGGTATGCTGCTTGTTCTCTTGAGTATGGATACTTCCATTCAGTCTTAGTGCATACCTTAGATGTGTGTGGAGCGTTCTTAAGTATCTCTGGTATAGTATCTATCTCTTCTCTGATACTCTTTAAAGAACTAACAAATCTTTTCAACTCATCTAATGATTCTGACTCTGTAGGTTCTATCATCATAGTTCCTGCAACAGGCCACGACAGAGTTGGTGCGTGAAAACCATAGTCCATTAGTCTCTTTGCTACATCTTCAGCAGTCACTGGTAGATTACGACAGTCTATGATACATTCGTGTGCAACTCTACCATTACTTGCTTTATATAATACTGGAAAGAACTCATCTATTTCTTGAGCAATCCAGTTTGCTGATAGTAATGATACAGCACTTGCTTTTCTAAGTCCATCAGCACCCATCATACGAATGTACATCCAACTAATAGGAAGTATAGATGCACTACCTTGTGGTACAGCAGACACACGTTGATTTATAAAAGGTGATAGATGTTTTGCTACACCAATAGGTCCGACACCTGGTCCACCACCACCGTGAGGAATACAAAATGTTTTATGTAAATTCATATGACATACATCAGCACCATACTCACAAGGTTTAGCAAGACCAACCTGTGCATTTAGATTAGCACCATCAAGATATACCTGACCACCAAACTCGTGAACGATAGAACATATTTCTTTGACAGTAGATTCAAATACACCGTGTGTTGATGGGTATGTAATCATACAACAAGCAAGTTCATCTGCTTCTAGGCACGCTTTAATTCTTAGATCGTGAATGTCCACGTTACCTTTATCATCACAATCAACAGTAACAACTTTCATTCCTGCCATCACTGCTGATGCAGGGTTAGTTCCGTGTGCACTCTTGGGTATCAAACATACGTTTCTCTTAGGATTTTCATTGTGTTTATGATAGTCTAAGATTGCTAATAGACCTGCATACTCACCCTGTGATCCTGCATTAGGTTGTAATGATACTGTATCGAATCCTGTGATGTCACATAACCATTTCTTTAAGTCATCTATAATTTTTGTGTAACCTTTAGACTGATCCATTGGAACCATAGGATGTAAGTTCATCTCATCCCAAGTAACAGGCATAAGTTCTGACGCTGCATTTAATTTCATAGTGCAACTACCTAGAGGTATCATACCATTTACTAATGAGAAATCTTTTGCACCTAACTCATAGATGTAACGCATCATATCTGTTTCACTATGATACTTATTAAATATATCCTGTTCTAAAAATGGTAAGTCTCTCTCTGGTATTCCAATCCATTGTGTATCAAGAGTTGAATCCCATACTGCTTTGATGGATACACCTGTTGATACAAAATCATTTTGTGAATCTACAATATCTTTGACCTCATCTAATGTAGTCAACTCATCTAATGATAGAGTAACCCAACCTTGATAGTCATACTTAACATTAAAATTATGTAAACGTGCTTGAGATTTGAATCTAACTGTATCAAACCCTTCTGTATCTTCTACCTCTATACCAGACCAAGTTAGTGCTCTTAATAAAGTTGCTCTCAGTCTTCTAATCCTTAATGCTATTGCCATAAGACCATCTGGTCCGTGATATGCAGCATAGAATCCTGCCATATTAGCAAGCAGTGCCTGTGCTGTACATATATTACTGGTTGCTTTGTCTCTTCTTATATGCTGTTCTCTTGTCTGTAGTGCAAGACGATAACATTTATTACCTTCATTATCAACAGACTGTCCTACAATCCTACCTGGAATTTTTCTTTTGTGCTTGTCTGTAATAGCAAAGAACGCTGCGTGTGGTCCACCAAATCCCATAGGAACTCCAAACCTTTGCATACTACCAACTGCAATATCAAATCCCATATGTCCTACAGGTTTCATTAACACTTGTGCCATAGGATCTACAGCAGCAATAGTCATTACCTTTAGATCTTTACACCAAGATATTAAACCATCCATTATCTTAATCTTACCATCCACATTAGGCATTTGCATTATCATTCCGAAGGCATCATCAACAAAGTCTTCTATACTTATAGACGAGAATATATCCATCGTCACAATCTTTATCCCTAACGGTCTTGCACGGGTCTGTAACACCTCGTAAGTCTGTGGGTATATGTATTTGTCAACTATGAATGTATTTTTATCTTTTGTATTATTATATGCCAGTATCATTGCTTCAGCAGCAGCAGTTCCTTCATCTAATAAAGAAGCATTTGCAATAGGTAGACCTACAAGTTCTGTTATTAATGTTTGGTAATTAAATAGTGCTTCTAATCTTCCTTGTGAAATCTCTGCTTGGTACGGTGTGTATGATGTGTACCAAGATGGGTTCTCTAATACGTTTCTCTGTATGACAGGAGGTGTGATCGTTCCATAGTATCCTTGACCTATAAGAGATCTCTTGATCACATTCTCACTCATAATTTCTTTGAGTTCTGCAAGTGCAGTGTTCTCATTTAATCCTACAGGAACATCATCTAATGATCTGTATAGGATACTATCTGGAACTACTTCACGAACAAGTGCATCTAAATTAGTAAGACCAAGATCGTGTATCATCTTAGTCTGTTGTTCGTCAGTAGGACCTATGTGACGACGGATAAAATCTGACATTAACCGAATGTATGTATGTTGTAGGATTTGCGGACAGGTGGGTACAAAATTTTCTTTGGTTGTTTAACTGTTAAGTATATCTTAAGTAGTTTTTTTGATTTCATACTACTAATTATAACACATAAAAAAAGGACCTGCAAAACACCAATAAAGCAGATCCTTTTTAAATTTAGAGGGAGGTTGGGTTCCTGTGTACCAACAAAGAAGGGGCATTACTACAGAGTAAAAACCTTCTTGCCTGAGACCCGATTGGTAAATCGATTCTGCTTTCGCAGCAGCACCACCTGTGTCTCATCACCTTAACTAGCGTTTGCCAGTAAGTTTATTCAGTCACTCCCGATGTCGCGTCCGACTCTTATAATATAACACTACTTGCCGATCTTGTCAACAGCATCTCTTGCTTTTTCTAAGATCTCACCTTTTAGAGGAACGAATCCTAGTTTAGGTGCTTTATCTTGGTACTCGTCACTAAGTAGTCTGCTCAATGAAGACTTGATTGCGTCAGTACTTCTACCATTACCAGTTTCATAAGCAAGTATCCAAGTCAAAGTAGCAATAGGATATGCTCCTGCCTTTGTTGGGTTAGGATTCTTTCCTGCTAGGTTTTCATCTAACTCAATACCATTGAGTG
>Ga0163179_10000207_pt1 | contig 41326 bp, 45 predicted proteins | sample AtlANTMetagenome_FD_109643 | JGI IMG/M metagenome (GOLD analysis project Ga0163179, IMG submission 109643) | Marine eukaryotic phytoplankton communities from the Atlantic Ocean - Atlantic ANT 2 Metagenome | ecosystem: Environmental > Aquatic > Marine > Oceanic | place: North Atlantic Ocean... | reverse complement strand
GTTGGGACAAAATTTTATGATGAAAGATTAGACCTTAATCTTTCAATTCAAGATGAAGTTGAGTTTAAACATTACTCCATTATATTTGATAGTATTCAACAGGAATTTATAGCAGAAAATTCTATTACTAAAGCTAATTTTATTATTTCAAATAAAGAATCAAAAGAAAATTTGGGCAATATTACTGCAATGCATTCTTACTATCCAAATTATAATCAAATAAGTGTCAGGTCCGGTATCTTGAGTAGCCCAATTGAGGATCTATATATAATTCCAAAGGATTTTATTGATGATAAAAATATGACTATCAGAATTGCTATCAATCCTCTTGCTTGGTGGATTTGGTTATCTGGACCCATCTTAATCATTGGAACCCTAATTACTCTTTGGCCCAGTAAGGTAAGAAAGGAATAGAATGGAATTTATATTATCGATAATTTTTTTGGGTTTAGTTCTGATTTCTACATATCTAATAATTATTCCCTTTTATAAAAATAGTGATAAAGATGACTAAAAAAATAAAACAGATCAATATTCTTTTTCTCTCATTATTTTTGATGATTCAGATATCAAGCTCAATGAATCAATCTTTTGCAGATGAAGACTTAAGTATTAACGAAATAAATGTAAATGAATACAACATGTCGGTATTATCAGTTAATCAAAATGATCAAATTATTTCTGCAATAACTGCAGTTAAAATTGAAAATCCTACTGAAAAAACTTTTGCACCTAATTTTACAGATGTAGCTTCTACTGGTATGAATTTTCTTAGATTTAGTCTACCCGAAGGCTTCACTGATTTATATGTTGAAACAGATCTACCAGATGGGAGCTTAATTGAACTGGCAAAAGGCTTTGCTATCACTTCAGATATACCTCCTGGAAATTTTAATATAATATTTAATTTCAATGTGAAGTATAACTCGTCAGAACTAATTTTCCCCTTACATTTACCACATGGTGCTAAAAGCTTTAAAATTATTATTCCTGATGAATCAGGTTTGATTTCAGGTAATAATATTTCTTACTCTAAAGAAATAAATATCTCATCAAAAATATTTGATGAGTATGTTGGAGAAAATTATTCAAAGGGAGATTACTTGAATATTAAAATGGAGAATATTCCTACATCATTTATTAAAAAGATTACCGGTAGTCTCAATTACGAAATAATAAATTTAGTAATTATCATCATAATGATTAATTTTATTTTAGTTTTTTTTATAATCAGATTTTTTATAAATAAACGAAAGAAAAATGAAACTACTTAGTACGAAAAACTTAATAGCTTTCACGTCATTCTTATTTTTGATTTTATTTTTTTCTTTAATGATTGCTGGAAGTTTGAGTGAAAAAACTCCAAAAATAAACCTAGGGGTTAATAGTGTTTTAGGGGAAGTTGATATATCTGCCCCTGAGGGAACAAATTTTAGTCTAGAAAACTTAGATGGTAAAAATGTAAATTTATCAGATTATCAAGGAAGTCCTTTAGTAATAGATTTCTGGTCTTCATGGTGTGGACCTTGCATTAAGGAAGCCTCCATATTATCTGAAGCGGAAAAAGAGTGGAGTTTCAGAGGAATTAAATTCATTGGAATAGCTGTATGGGATGAATCTGATCAAATAAAAGAATTTATGAATAAATATAATATTCAGTACGATATAGTAATTGATAAAAATGGTAGCACTGCAGTAGACTTTGGAGTAATAGCTGTGCCTGAAAAATTTTTTGTCACTAGTGATGGATCGTTCGCCTTTAAGATTAACGGTCCAAACAACAAAGAATCTTTGGATGGTTACTTAAGCAGACTTCTAGAAGAGGATAAAAAACATAATGGCAATTAATAATTATGAAACAGGTCATAAATTTGGACCTTATGAACTTAATTATGACGAAAAATCTTCAATTGAATACTCTAAGGCGATTAAGAATAGAGATATAAATTTTCATTCTCCATTTTATTTGATTTCTTCAAGTTTTGGGATCCTATTGGAAGAAATTGATTTAGAAGAAGGAGCTGTACATCTGAATCAATCTGTTAAGTGGATAAAGGAGTTTGATAAAAAGGAAACTATTTTTGCATTACCTGAGATAATATCTAAATCTGAAAGAAGAGGAAATGTCTTCATTAAGATTAAAATTGAATACTGTAATAAATCTAAAATGAAGTTAGGGGAATCAGTTAGTACAATCTTAATAAATAGTTCAGGAGAATAAGATTAAAGATATTTATGAAATAGTTGTAACTCAGCAAATGATTAACGATTATGCTAGTGCTTCAAAAGATTTCAACCCAATTCATATTGATGAAAATTTTGCAAAAAAAACTCCATTCAAAAAAAGAATTGCACATGGAATGTTAAGTTTATCTATAATTATGGAATATCTTTACAAATATTACTCAAAGGATTGGTTCAATAATTCAAACTTCGAAGGTAGGTTTAAGAATCCTTTATTTGCTGAGGAAAAGATAAAAATAATTTTGGAAGAAAAACATACTGATGAAAATAAAAAAAATATAAAAATTCAATGTTTAAAGGAAAATGGAGATGAAGTAGTTTCTGCTTCATTTACAACAGAATAAAAGAGGGGAAAAAATGGAAAAATTTAATGGAGTCATAGCTTTAGATGCAATGGGTGGAGATTATGGTCCAAATGTAACTGTTCCTGCAGCTATTAAAGCAATAACTGAATTAGGAATAAAAGTTGCTTTGGTTGGTGATGCAAGTGAAATTAATACTGAGCTAGAAAAGTACCCAAAAGAAATATCTGAAAAAATGAAGATTATTCCCTCAGAAGGAGTAGTTATGGAAGGCGAAAGTCCAGTTAGTGCTTACAGAAATAAACCCAAGGCTTCAGTATTTATATCAGCTGGATTAGTAAAACAAGGGCACGCAGATGGTTTCGTAAGTATGGGCTCTTCAGGAGCTACTTTAGCTGCTGCAACTATATTATTTGGAACTATAGAAGGAATTGAAAGAGGAACAATAGGAGGGCCCGTAATCGGTTACTCACCCGAAATGATTTTGTTAGATTTAGGATCAAATGTAGATACAAAACCCAACCAACTAGTAGATTTTGCAGCTATAGGAGATCAGGTTTCAAAATTGATGTTTAAAAAAGATAATCCTAAAGTAGCACTATTATCAGTTGGTTCTGAAAAAGGAAAAGGAAATATACTCATAAAAGATTCTTACGAACTTTTATCTAAAAGCTCATTAAATTTTGTTGGGAATATAGAACCAGAAGATCTATTTGAACAAAAAGTAGATGTAGTAATTTGTGATGGATTTGTTGGGAATATTCTACTAAAAATAACAGAAGGATTAGGTAAAAAAATATCAAATGAAATATCAGAAAAAACTGAAAATAAAGAATTAGCTAAAGAAATTTATAACAAAACAAATATAGTGTCTGAATCTTATGGAGGAGGACCAATTTTTGGAATTAAGGGAATTGGCATCATAGGGCATGGATCATCAAAGGTAGATACAATTGTAAGTGCTATAAATACAGCGAAAATAACTATAGAAAATAATTGGGTTGAAAAACAAATAGAAGCTATAAATAAAATCAGGTCAGAAACTAAGGAATAAAAATGGAAGAATTATCAAGAGTAGTACTTATTACAGGTGCATCTAGAGGAATAGGAAGAGCTATAGCGTTAAGACTTGCTGAACAAGGTCATAGAATTGCTGTTAATTATAATTCTCACAAAGAAGATGCTGAAAAAGTACTAGAGGAAATTAATAAATTAGGTTCCAGCGGAATAATTGTAAAAGCAAATGTATCTATACTTGATGAAGTTCAAGAGATGATAAAAACAGTTGAAAATTCTTTGGGAAACATTGAAATTCTATACAATAATGCAGGAATTATTTCGGATTCACTTCTTATGAGAATGAAACCTGAAGACTTTGATAAAGTAATAGATACTAACCTTAAGGGTACTTTTTATTGTACGAAGCTTTGTATAAATAATATGATCAAAAATAGATGGGGAAGAGTAATAAATATTTCATCTGTTGTAGGAATAAGAGGTAATATAGGTCAGTCCAATTACTCGGCATCAAAAGCGGGAATCCATTCATTTACTAAGTCTGTAGCAAAAGAAGTAGCAACTAGAAATATTACAGTAAACGTTATAGCACCAGGATATGTATCAACAGCTACAACAAATGTTCTTTCCGAAAAAGTAAAAAAAGAAGTTATGTCATGGATACCCATGCAAAGATTTGGAGAACCAGAAGAAATTGCTCCTATTGCCGCATTCTTATCAAGAGAAGAAGCAAGATATATCACAGGTGAGATAATCAGAGTTGATGGTGGAATGGCTATATGATTCTAAAAGATAAAACTGTAATAATCACTGGAGGTACAAGAGGGCTAGGTAAAGAACTGTGCTTAGAATTTGCAAAAAATGGATGTAATGTGATCTTTACATACTCTAGAAGTCAAACAGAATCTAAAAAAGTAAAACTAGAAATTGAGAAACTTGGTGTAACTGCTAAATTTTTTAAGCTTAATCTATTAAGTCCAGATAATATAAATCAATTTTGCGAAATCATAAAAAAGGAAAATATCAATTTTGATTTCTTAATTAATAATGCTGCATCAGGTGTTATGAAAAACTCAATTGAAACTACAGAAAAACACTGGGATTGGACGATGCAAGTAAATGTTAAGGGGCCTTGGTTGTTATCAAAAAACTTATCAAAAAATATTAACAAAAAAGGGAAAATAATAAATATTAGTTCTCCTGGTTCAACCAAGGTACTTAATAATTATTTTTCTATAGGAGTATCTAAAGCTGCTCTTGAATCTTTGACTAGATATATGGCTTATGACTTAGCTAAAGATGATATAAGTGTAAATTCTATATCAGCATCACTTCTAGAAACTGATGCTATTAAACATTTTCCAAATCAAGAAGAGATAAAAAGTATACTAAGCAGAAAAAATCCTAAACAAAAAAAACTTATACCAAATGATGTAGCTAAGTTTGCTGTATCATTATGTTCTGAGGCTGGAGATATGGTTATAGGACAAAATATACTTATTGACGGTGGAGATACTTTGCTTCTTCGTTAGATTAATAAAAAATCTGAAGAGATTTTTCCAACATCTTTTTTCTTAATCAAACATAATCCAACAAATTCAGTTTTATCCTTAGTTACACTTAAAATCTTTCCTGAGATATTGTCCTTTGATTTAAATGCATCATTTATAATCAAATTTTCATTAGACTGGAATTTGATTATTTCTCTAGATATTTTTTTATAATTATGCAGACGAGCTATAACTTCCTGACCTACGTAACATCCCTTATTAAAGGAAATATAATCTATAAGACCAGTCTCTAAAGGGTTTATTTTCTTTAATTTAGTGTCAAATTCAAATAAATTATTCTTAATATCAATTAGTTCTTTAGTACTGTCACTTATATTTTGGAATTCATTTAAACTAAGATTGTTTATCTCAAAGTTATCTTTAAAATAAACCTCGTATCTAATAATATCTCGTAGCTTATTGATATTATAAAAACAAAATGAAAATAAATTATTTTCATCAATAATTTCTTTTCTTGAATATATTGTTATTTTTTTTATGACATCATCTTCAAAAATTTCAACATCTTCTACAATAATTAATTTCTTAAGATAATTAATTGTTTCTGGATTATTAGATTCAAGGCTAAAAATAATATTACTATTATCTAAAACTTTATAATTCAGTATGTCTATAATTGATCCTTTATTATCTGTTAATATAGTTTTTGAAGATGTTTTTGGATCAAAAATCTCAATTTTATTAGTTGAAATTCTATCTAGGAAAGAAAGGGAGTCAGTTCCAGAAAATTTATAAGAATTAAGTTCTGAACTAATATTATATAAAGGGAAATTAAGGCTTTTTAAAAAATTTTCTTGTTTATCCATATTAAACTGAGAAAGAATCCCCACAACCACAAGATGATTTTGCATTAGGATTAATAAATTCAAATCCCTTTCCATTAAGGCCATCTGAATAATCTAGAAAAGTTCCTGCTAAAAATATGTAGGCTTTCTTTGGAATATACACTTCTAATCCATTTTGAGAAATGATCTTATCATTTTCATCAGGTCCATCCACTATCTCTAAGATATATTCAAGACCAGAGCAACCTCCTGCTCTTACTGCAACTTTTAAACCATATTTGTCTCTAGATTCATTCGCAGCAAATTCTTTAACTTTTTCACAAGCTTTCTCAGATATTTTTATTGTATTCAGTGGTATTTTACTAGTCATATAAATACAGCTTTTTCTTTTAATCCATATACTTGATTGGTAATAAAATTATAAAATCAATGTAATATTTATTATATAAAAAAAAACATAAAAAAAAAGATTTGGCTAAACTTTACACTAAAAACGGAGATAATGGAGAGACTTTTTTATTATTCGGTAAAAAAGTTTCAAAATTAGATGCTCGAGTTCAATGCTATGGTGCGATAGATGAATGCATATCTAACTTGGGAGCTGCTTATTCTTTATCAGTGGAAAAAGATGATAAGGATATTTCAGATTTAATATTAAAGATACAAAGGACTCTTTTTATAATATCCTCAGAAATAGCATGTCCAACTGAAAAATATAATGACTTAAAAGAAAAGTACAAATATATAAATGAAGAAGTAATTACTGATTTAGAAAAAAAAATTGATAAATATCAATCAATAACTCCAAAAATAAATTATTTCGTACTACCTGGTGGAAGCTTAATTTCTTCATTTATAGATATTGCTAGAACTTCATGTAGAAGATCAGAAAGACTATGTGTAGAAGTTAGAGATTTAAATCAATTAAATAACAAAAATATACTAATTTATCTCAATAGACTTAGTGACTTATTATTTATACTCGCAAGATATATTGATAGGGACAAAGAGTATCTTAGGGCTACGGAATAAATAATGATAGAAATATCTATACTAGACACCAAATCTGCAAATTTTCACAGCGTAAAAAAAGCTGTAGATAAGTATAATCCTAAAAACGAAATTACTTCAAATATAGATACCATAGAAAAAAGTAATGGATTAATAATTCCTGGAGTGAGCACAACAGATACAGTTTTGAGTAATATTAAACAATTAGGACTAGAAGAAACTATTAAGAATTTTTATAATTCTGGAAAACCAATACTTTGTATTTGTGTAGGAATGCAAATATTATTTGAAAAATCCGCAGAAGGAAGAATTCCAGGACTAGGAATATTAAAAGGATCTGTAAAAAAAATCCCAGAGTCAAAAAATAATGAAAAGTTTAAAGTTCCTCATATGGGTTGGAATCAATTGAACCTGAAGAATAATAATAAACTATTTGATGGAGTTGATAATAATTCAAATTTTTACTTTGTTCACTCGTATTATTGTGATCCAGAAGAAGATAAAATCATATCAGGAACTACAACATATTCTATTGAAATGTGCGCATCAATAAAACAAAAAAATCTTTATGCTGTTCAATTTCATCCTGAAAAAAGTGCAGCTGACGGTCTAAAAATATACAAAAATTTTATTAATATTGTAAAGAGTTATTAAAATGAAAATATTTCCTGCATTAGATATAAGAAATGGTAAATGTGTGAGGTTAATCAAGGGTAATTACAATAATGAAATAATTTTTGATGAAAATCCTATTGATGTTGCAATGAAATTTGAAGAGGATGGAAGTAAGTATATTCATATAATTGATCTTGATGGTGCGAAGGACGGAGATTCAACTATAAAGAATATAATTGCTCAGATTTTAAATAAAACTAATCTAAAAATTCAGGTAGGTGGAGGAATCAGAACTTACGAAAAAGCATCTTCTTACTTAAATTTAGGAGTTTCTAGAATTATATTCGGAACAGCTGCATACGAAAATAAAAAAGAAGTTATTAAGACTATTAAGAATTTTGGAAAAGCTATAGTAATTAGTATAGATGCTTTAGAAGGGGAAATTAAAACAAAAGGATGGTTAGAAAATTCAAGCTTGAGTATTGAAAATATAGTTCAAGATTTTGAGAAAGAAGGATGTGAATCATTCATTTATACTGATATAGAAAAAGATGGCACTCTATCTCACCCAAACTTTGATTATATTTCTAAATTTAGAAGTTTTTGTTCAGTAGAATTAAATATTGCAGGAGGCATATCTTCATTTGAAGACTTAATTCAATTAAAGAATAATAAGATAGATGGCGCTATATTAGGTATGTCCATATATAAGAAAAATATAAATCTAAAAGAAGTTTTAGAAAAATTATAATAAATAATGCCATGTTAACGAAAAGAATTATCCCATGTCTAGATATTGATCAAGGAAGAGTAGTAAAAGGTGTTAATTTTATAAATATTAAGGATGCTGGAGATCCTGCTGAGCTAGCAAAATTCTATGATGAAGAAGGAGCAGATGAGCTTGTTTTTTTAGATATAACTGCCACTCATGAAGGAAGGAAAACTATAGTTGAAGTAGTAAAAAAAGTTTCTTCTCAAGTGTTTATACCATTAACAGTTGGGGGAGGAATTAGAAATGTATTAGACATGAAACAGATGCTAGAAGCAGGAGCTGACAAAGTATCTATAAACTCTTCAGCAGTAGCAGATCCATCAATAATAAATAAATGTTCTAATGAATTCGGTTCACAGTGCGTAGTAAGTGCTATAGATGTAAAAAGAATCAAAGATGAATGGATTGTCTATACTCACGGTGGCAGAAAAGAAACAAATCTTAATGCATTAGATTGGGTTCAAGAGATAGAAGAAAGAGGAGCAGGCGAAATTTTGTTAACCAGCATGGATAAAGATGGATCAAATATTGGATATGATAATGAATTATTACAAAAAGTAAATGATTTAGTTAACATACCTGTAATTGCTTCCGGAGGTGCTGGAAACTTAAGGCATTTATATGAAGCATTTAATACAGGTAAATCAGATGCTGTATTGGCCGCAAGTATTTTTCACTTTGGAAAATTTTCAATAAAAGAAGCTAAAGAATATCTTATTAGTAAAAACGTTTCTATTAGATTATGAGTAAAAAAATCACATCTCCTAAGATTATATTATTTGACTGTTTTGAAACCATCGTCGAAAATGATTTGAATGGATGGAAGAGTCTCTTTGCTGAAATAATCAAGAAAAATCATTGGAATTTAGATCCTTTAGAATTCTGGAACTTATGGAAAAAATATGAGGTTAATTTTAGAGAAATCAGAACTAATATGGAAAAGATTGAAGAAAGCCCTCCTTTTATTACTTATGAAAAAGCATGGAAAGATTGCTTTGATATAGTTTTCAGAGAATTAAATATAGATGGTAATTCTAAATTATGTGCAGAATTATGTATAAATAATATGGCGAAAAATGAACCTTATAATGACTCAGCAGAAATGCTAAATAAATTAAGCCAAAACCATAAAATAGGAGTAATATCAAATGCAGATAATAATTTTTTATATCCTGTATTGGATAAACTAAATATAAATTTTGACTTTACAATGTCCTCAGAGGAAGCAGAATGCTATAAACCTAATCCTAATATTTTCAAAAAATTTATAAATAAAAATAATCTAAATCCAAAAGATTGTTGGTATGTTGGAGATAAAGAATTTGATGATGTAATAGGATCAAGTTCATTAGGAATGCAACCAGTTCTGATTAATAGAAGCGTATATAATGATTTAAGATATTTGGATAAATATATACAAATATCTGATCTAAGACAATTGTATGAAATAATTAAATCACTATGAATCCAAATTTTAAAAAATCTGAATTATTGCCAGTTATAGTTCAACACTTCACTAATAAAAAAGTGTTAATGCTTGGATATATGAATAGTGAAGCTTATGAAAAAACTTTAGAAAGTAAACATGTATGGTTTTTTTCTAGATCAAAAAATAGACTTTGGGAAAAAGGAGAATCTTCAAAAAATTTTCTTGGTGTAAAAAAAATAGTTTTAGACTGTGATAAAGACGCGATACTAATTTTGGCTAGTCCTGAAGGTCCTACATGTCACACACTAGCAGACTCGTGCTTTGAAGCTGAAGGAAGTGTTGAAGGTAATTTTCTTTTTACTCTTGAATATTTAGAAAAGATTATTGAAGAAAGAAAAAATCTAATGCCAAAAGGCTCTTATACTACTACACTCTTTGAAGAAGGAATAAATAAGATCTCAAAAAAAGTAGGAGAAGAAGCATCTGAAGTAATTATTGCTTCTTTAGCAGAGCAAAAAAAAGACTTAATTTATGAATCTGCTGATCTAATTTATCACCTACTTGTTCTTTTAGCTAATGAAGGTATAAAACTAGAAGAAATTATTCAGGAACTTAATAAAAGACATAATAAGTAGAACTTATTTAGAATCCAGTCTTATAGACTCATTTATAGCAGCTAATGCAACTTCTACCATTTCATCTTCAGGTTCTGCTGTAGTTAATTTTTGCATCCAGATATTAGGTAGAGATAGAAGTTTCGAAATAATATTTTCAGATGTCATACTTGAAAGCCTAATCAATTCATAAGAAAGCCCAGCAATTATAGGAAATAATAAAATTCTAGACAAATAAAGTAAAAGCGCTGGTTCTCTTGGAATAAATACATGAAGAACTATTGAAACAACAATGACTGTCATAATAAAACTTGTTCCGCACCTTGGATGTTCTTTATTATATCTTTGAATTTTACTTATATTATTTGAATTAATCTCAACATTATCTTCATATGCTGCAATAGTTTTGTGTTCAGCACCATGATAAGCAAACACTCTCTTAATATCCTTATTAAGACCAATAATATAAACGTACAAGATAAAAAATATCAGTCTAATTATTCCTTCTAAAATATTATTTATTACATAATTATCCTCTATGAACATAATTCGATCTGATAAAAAAAGAGGAACTAAAAAAAATAATGATAAAACAATTATTAAAAAAGCAGAACTAAAAATATATGAAAAAACTTTTTCTAAATTAGATAGTTCTCCTTCCTCTGACTCTTCTACAATTTCAGAGGATTTAGTTAATGATCTGTAACCTATAACCATCATTTCAACAAGAATAATCACACCTCTAAAGAACGGGATTTTTTTATAAATAGATTTCGAAAAAGATGGTATCTTTATTTCATTTATTATAATTTCATTTTGAGTGTTTCTGACTGCTACTACACAATTCTTTAGACCACGAATCATTACACCTTCGATAACAGCTTGACCACCATAAAAATGCTTTTTCATTTAAGAAATTACTTAAGATTATATCTTCTGTTCATTCTCTCTACTCTACCTTCAGTATCAACAATTCGTTGTTCTCCAGTCCAAGCAGGATGACATTGGCTACATATTTCAACAGATATTCTTTCTATTGTTGAAATTGTTTTCCAAACATTAGCACTACCACATTGGCAGTGAACTTCAGTTTCAAATAAATTTGGATGTATTTCTTTTTTCACTATTTTTCTACACTTTCAGTGAGAACATTTAGTCTTCTTTTTCCTTTAGAAGCCCAATCAAAGGAAACTATTCCGTCTACTTTAGAAAATATTGTATGGTCTCGTCCAATACCTACATTTTCACCTGGAACAAATCTTGTTCCCCTTTGTCTAACGATTATAGATCCAGCAGTAACGAATTTACCTCCAAATGCCTTAACTCCAAGTCTTTTACCGGCACTATCTCTTCCGTTCCTACTTGTTCCCCCACCTTTTTTATGAGCCATTAGACTTACTCCTTGATTTTTTTACTGAAATACTCTGTATGGTCACATTAGTTAACTTTTGTCTGTGTCCAGTCTTAACTCTATGTCTCGTTTTATTTTTATATCTCAATGATATAACTTTTTTCCCTTTAGTTTGATCTTCTATCTTAGCTTTAACTACAGCTCCACTAACAATAGGTTCTCCAATACTAAGTTGGCCTTTAAGGGAAGTTAATAGGACTTGATCAAACAATACTTCATCACCTGAATCACCTTCAAGTTTTTCTACAGTTAAAAAATCACCTTTTCTAACTCTGTATTGCTTACCACCTGTTTTTATTATTGCGTAGTCCATAAATTATCTAAATTTTGTTTATACAAAACTTAATTGTACACAAAAAAGAATATTTTTGCTGAAGATTTATGATGAAATTAATATCTTTTCATCTAAGGCTTTTTGAGAAATATTATCAACAAAAAAAATCTCTTTATCTATGATCTTAAATTTATTTTCAAAGCTATCAAGCCAACCTTTATAATCATGATAAATTTTATTATTATTTATAAAACACCATGGTGATAAATCATAATTTTTCCCATCAATTTTGGCGTAAAACTGATTAGTATTACTTTTATAATTTTCTTTAAAACTAGGGTTGGTAAAGACTTCAATATAATGATCTATCATAGAATTTAAATCATAATTCAGTATGACCCTTTCTCTACCAGCTAAAATTTCATCTTTAGAGCTTAGTAATTCAAGTCCTTTTTTAACAAAACTTTTTGTATCTCCATATGGAATCACTTTAAGTCCATCAAAACCATCAAATTCTCTAAATGCACCAACAGAACTACAAATAGCTGGAGTGCCGTTTGAAAGTGATTCAAGAGGAACTAACCCAAATGATTCAATAAAATTGCCTGGGCAGAGAGTTAAATCACCTGATTTATAGTAATCACTCATCTTATTAAGTGGTATCCAATCATGAAATAAAATATTTCCTCCGGAAGAAATAAATTCGTTCTTTAATTCTTGATTAATGTAAGAAGAGTTTTTTTCATCTTTATCAAGATTTTCATTAAACTTTGGAACCTTTAGAGTTACTGAATTCCAATTTTTTGTATGAATAAACTCTAAAGATATCTTAATAGCATTATTAAGACCTTTTCTGATATCTGGTCGATGTGGAAATAGTAAGATTAAATTATCATTGCTAATAGAATCATTTATATTTATTGATTTTGAAAAATTATCAATAGAATTCTTTATAACTGAAATATTTGTTTGATTAAATTTTTCATTACTTAGTGAAGACTTAATTGTATCCCTTAAGTAATTTGAAGGTACAATGATTTTGTCAGATTCAGAGAACATAACAGAAGTTACCGATTCTTGATAAACCAAATCATGAATTCCACTTATAGTAGTAGAGTCAACAAATTCATTTCTCATAAACCATCCGTCTCCGTGAAAGTACAATCTGTCAGCCCAAGATGAAATTTTTTCAAGTTCCTCTTGAAGGCTTTGTAGTTCATATAAAGGAATTTCAAAAGGGCTTGGGAATGAGCCTTTCAAACTTAATTTATTTTCAATTTCTACATCTCCAATAAATGATTTAGGATTATCATTTTTTGGAGAAAACAATCTTACATTTATATTATTTTCTCTTAATCCTAGAATTATCTTTCTAAGTATATTTTGAGATCCACCTAAGACATAATCAGGGAAAATTTCAACTAAAGATAAACATGCAATTTTCATAAATTCTTATTACTAAATTTTCCTTTATACCAAATTAGAGGGGAAGACTTTTCATTCAAATTCATCTGATCAACTTTCAAGGAAAAAACAGTATGATCACCTACTAAATAAGAATTCATGACTTCACAATAAAAATAGCAAAGTGAATCTTTTATGTAGTAAATATCTTTTGAATTATAAAAAAAATCATTATTTTCTAGTAAGTTTTGAGTAGAAGTTGAAAAAAAATCAGCAACATTAGATTGTTCGCTAGATAAAATTGAAACACTAGCATTTTTAGTTTCCTGTAAGAATTTCAATATTGACCTATTATTTCCAACTGAAACCATTATTATTTTAGGATTCAAGGATATACTCATAACAGAATTAGCTGTCATCCCTAAATAATTTTTATTATCATCTTGTGTCGCTAATATAGATACACCCGTAGGGAAAAAACTCCAGGATTTCCTATATTGAGAATCATTTATCATCTAGCTTTCTTTATCTGATTCCTCAATTTTATCTTCAGATGTAGAGTCCTGCAAATTATCATTTTCAATTTGTTCTATATTTTCTTCAGATATAGAGTCATTCAAATCAGTATTTTCAATTTCTTCTGATTTTTCAATTTCCTCAATACTAACAGTTTTTCTAACTTTTCTATTATCTTGAACATAATTTATAAATAGTCCACTTATAGCATCTCCAGCATTTGGTTTTACAATAGTAACTCCTTGAGCAACTCTACCTGTTCGCCTTATTTCACCTAAATTAGTTCTTATAATTTGAGCCTTATCTGTCAATAAGAACAAAAATCCCTCTTCAGTCTTTCCTTTTGTTTTACCTTTATTTTCATCCTTTATGGCTTTTGCAGCATTAATTACTTCTTCAGTAACAACTGCTCCTCCTGCCACTTTACCAGTCTTATCAGTCACCTTAAGAGTCAAGACTCCAGATCCACCTCTATTTTGAATTCTGTAGTTTCTAAATTCACTTATTTTACCTATACCTCTTCGTCCTATAATTAATAAGGAATCTTCATCATTTACAACCCCACTATAAACAACTACATCCTGTGCAGTCTTCATTTTAATTCCTCTAATTCCCCCTGCTCCTCTTTGAGTAGGTCTAACTTGTGAGGAAGGGAATCTAATAGACATTCCATCTCTAGTAATTATTGTTACGTCTTCATTAACATCTGCTAAAGAAACCGAAATCAATTCATCATCCTTAGAAAGCTTGAATGTATTTAATCCCGCTCTATTTATATTTCTTACTAGAGGCAGGTGCATTCTTTTTACTTTACCTGCTTTTGTAATCATTATTAGATATGTATCTTCTAGCAAACTTGTAACAGTTAACATTGCAGTGACTTTTTCGTTTGGAGCCAAATTAATTATATTTGAAACAGGCGTTCCTCTAGAGGTTCTTGATTGATCGGCAGGTAATTCAAATACTCTTAATTTAAATACCCTTCCTTTATCGGTAAAAAACAACAAAGTGTCATGTGTATTAGCAACCTGAAGATATGGAACAATATCACCATCTTTTGTCATTTTCTGACCAATCTTACCTTTACCCCCTCGATGCTGAGCTCTATATGTAGTTTCTAAAATTCTTTTTACATAGCCACCTTTAGAAAGAGTAATAACAACATCAAGACTAGGCTCCATATCTTCTCTTTTCCATTCCTTAAGGTCCATTTCATTGACCTTTGTTCTTCTTTCTTCACCGTACTTTCTTTTTAATTGCAATGTTTCTGTTTTGATAACACTCAAAATTCTTTTCTGGTTTGATAAAAGATCTTCTAAGTCTTCAACAAGTTCAGATAATTCCTTAAATTCGTTCTCAATTTTTTCTATTTCTAATGCAGCTAATCTTCTTAATTGCATGTCTAATATAGCTTGTGCTTGGATTTCACTTAAATCAAATTCTGTGATCAAAGAGTTACGAGCAGTTTCAACGTCTTCTGAAGCTCGAATTAATTCTATTACTTTATCTAGATTTTTTATGGCTATTCTGAGGCCTTCTAAAACATGCAGCCTAGCCTTAGCTCTTTTTAGATCATATTCTGCACGCCTTCTAATAACCTCTTCTCGGAAAGAAATATAATGATTTATAGTTTGTTTCAAATTCAATATCTGAGGAGTACCATCTACTAAAGCAATCATATTTACCGAGAAAGAAGATCTAAGCTGAGTTTGCTTATATAGATTATTCAAAATAAGACTAGAAGATGCGCCTTTCCTTAACTCAAGAACAAGTCTCATACCTTTTCTATCAGATTCATCTCTAACTTCTGAAACTCCTTCTAATTTTTTACCCTTAATCAATTCAGCTATCTTCATAACTAATGTAGCTTTATTTACTTGATAAGGTATTTCAGTAAACACTAACCTTTGCCTATCTTGTTTTTTTACATCTTCAATAATATGTTTTGCCTGTACAACTACTCTTCCTCTTCCAGTTGCAAAAGCATCCCTTACTCCTGAAAGTCCCCATATCTCTGCTCCTGTTGGAAAATCAGGAGCCTTTACAACTTTCATTAGATCATCCACATTAGCCTGAGGATTTTCAATCACAAGAGTTATACCATCACAAATCTCACTAAGATTATGAGGTGCAATATTTGTTGCCATACCAACCGCAATACCAGAAGCACCATTGACTAGAAGATTAGGTAAAATAGCAGGCAAAACAGAAGGTTCTTGTAAAGATTGATCAAAGTTATCTACCCAATCAATAGTTTCTTTTTCAATATCTCCTAGAAGACTTTCAGTAATAGGTGAAAGTTTACATTCGGTATATCTCATAGCAGCTGCAGGATCTCCATCAACACTACCATAGTTTCCTTGCCCATCAACAAGTGTATGCCTCATAGAAAAAGGCTGAGCCATTCTTACTTGAGCAGCATAAACAGAAGAGTCTCCATGAGGATGATATTTACCTAAAACTTCACCAACAAGTCTTGCACTTTTTTTATAAGATGAATTAGGTCTCATTCCTTGATCGTGCATTGCATAAAGCACTCTTCTTTGCACAGGCTTAAGCCCATCTCTAACATCAGGTAGAGCTCTTGAAACAATTACACTCATTGCATAATCAAGATATGAACTTTTCATTTCATCTTGAATATCTACTTTTTTTATTTCACCAAGATTATCTGTTACCATTTGAACCCTCGAATTTATTATTCATTATTGAGTAATTTATATATTTTCCCACGCGCGCGCGCAAGCGCGCGAGGGATTATTTACTTAGTTATGTGTTACTTTCTAAGCATTTATCTAAAAAGACTGTTATGAGATTATCAAAGCCTTTAGGTAAATTAGAATCTGTGGGATCAAAATTAATGCCAAAAACCCAATGTTCACCAGGTTTTTCAAAACCAATAATTTCACCTTCTTCTGAAATTATAGATGCAAAAAAAGTTTCTGATAATTCTTTTTGAAAAATATTAGAAGTTGGATCTAAATCAGATTTTACCCATCCAGAGCCTCCTATAATATGCGAAAGTTTTGAACCAGGACTTAAAAAAAGTTGAGGTGAGAAATCAACCTTTTTTATATTTTGAGATTTTTTACCACCAAAAAAAATATTTAAGCCCTCAAATCCATTTTTTATTCCTAAAATTGGGATGTTTTTCTTAAAAATTTCATGAATGATTTTTTCATTTTTATCGTTTAATTTATTCGTAAGTAAAATCAATCCTGATAAATCTTCAGTTAATTTATTTTCTAGTAAAATTTCAATTTTTCTATCAGCTAACATATCAGCTAAAATTTTATTTATACTATTTTCTGAAATTATCAAAATACTCAAATTGGAATCCCCCATAAGCCTAACCAATTTCTTTTATTTTTTTCCAAGTTTATTTTTTTAGATTTCAGAAAATCAAATAAAAACTTTTCCATTTCTTCATTTCTATCTCCTACATTATTTGAAGTTGGAGCAAAAGGATAAAAAGATTGTAAATCCATACGATAAATCAAATAACATTTTTCAGTTAGGCCATTGAAATTTATAGAAAATTTCAATGCTACTCCAATTACATTTTTAATACTCTCGTGACTGTTTATTGCATTAATAGTTGTATAGATCGATGAAAGTAAATCAAATGATTGGTCATCAGACAACATTATCCAATTCATATCTTCACTATCCTTAATAATCTGAACTTTAGTTTCTGTTGACTCTTCTCCGTCATTTAGTATAACTTGGAGATTTGATTCTAAATTTTTAAAAAAATCGTTTTTTGATAAGTTCGATACCAATAGCCCTGAAATTGGCATAATATTAAAATCATTTTCAACATTCTTAATATTTAATAATTTTTCAAAATCTAACCATAATTCATTCAAAAAATCTTTCTTAAAAAAACTAATCAAAAAATACTCCTCTCTTTTTTATATTTAATCAATTATCATTATAATCTCATAAAAAAAATATATGGACAGAACAATAAATAAAAAAATAGATAACGTGCTTCATGATTCTATAAATCAAGCTTTGGAATTAATTAAGGCATCCATTTCTAAAAGTTACGAAATCTCAGACAAAAATAAAATCAAAGGAGATAATCCTGTTACGGATATTGACATAGAAACTCAAAATCTAATCCTAAAAAATATTAAAAAAGAGTTTCCTGAACACGGAATTTTAGGAGAAGAAGGAGATACCACAGAAAAAGTAAAGTCTGATTATTTATGGATTATAGACCCAATTGATGGAACAAAAAACTTTATAAATCAAATACCTTTATATTGCGTTTCTATAGCAGTATTTTACAAAGGAGACCCTATTATGGGTGCAGTAGGACTTCCATGGGATAAAAATAGCATTATTTCAGCTATAAAGGATGAAGGAATAGTTTCTAATTTTAAAAAACACAGATCAGAAAAAACAGAATCGAAACCATCTGCTGGAATATTAGCGTTTGCACCTTCACATTTCACTATAGGAAATATAGTAAAAAAGAAATTTTTCCAAAATTCAGGTGAATTAAGAAATTTAGGTTCAACAGCAGCTGAATTAGCACTTGTAGCAAACGATAATGCTCAATTAGCTATTTCTGGATATGCTTTTACATGGGATTTTGCAGCAGCTTGGATATTAGTGAAAGAATCTGGAAAAAAAATTTATTATGGTGATATGTCAAAGAATATATGGATTGAAAACAATCCATGGAAAAAGTTTTTCAATGAAGGAAATTATGATCTAAAAGAATTAAAGAATTGGAGAGGTAAGTTCTTGGGGTGTGATAAAAATATTGCAGAATTTATGATCTCAAATATTAAGCCAAATGGAAGAAAAGATTATAACTTAATTCGTAAAATCAGAAGATTTTTTTATATCAATGGATAAGGAACGTTTGTATTGGGATCAAGTATAGGTAATTTTTTATGATGTATTAGTTCTTTGCATCTAGAAATCAGAGAAATAATTTCCTCCTCAGAAATCAATTCAGATAATATAAGATAAATTTTCTCTTTATTTTCTATTTCATATACAAGTTTTTTTATCTGTTTTATCTGCTTAACGCTTATTTCAGAGTTATTGAATTCAAACATTACTGTTCTAAATCTAGTATATGGATTGAAAGTTAAGGCTTGATCTATAGCCCATATTTCATTCGAGTCATCTAAAATTATCGAACCAGCTTTTCTATCAGTATTCAATATTATAAAATCAAAAATTATTACTTTCTTTAAGTCTTCCTTATGAGATTCATACAATGTGAAGTAATTTTCCTTCGGATTATGTTTAATAAATAATTGAAAACTTCCTAAACCATAGGGCCCTTCGCGGATTATTAAGGGAGGCAAGCTAGGCCAACCAAAGAATTTTGAAATTTCATATGCAGCTTTTTCTCTAGAAAAAAGATTACCTGTAAAAAAATCTACAAGGGGTCTCTCTCCTCTTAATGGTTTATAGATTGATAAAAAGGTTTGTTTTTTGGATTCTAATTCACACAGAAAGACTCTATTTGAACCTTCATAAATCTCATTTACAGCCTTAATTTTGTAATTGATTAACTGATTTTCCGAAAATTCTAACTCAGACAATTTTAATATTCTCAATATGCCCATTCAGCTTAATACAAAAATGACCCTCTTCATTTATTGGATTAAAACATAGGCCACATATTGGCCTTCCTTTTGAAACTATTACTAGGGCTTCTTTAGAAGTTTTTTGAGCTAATACATTTTGATATGTGAAGGTAGCAGCTAAAGTTTTATCGTCTCCATCTACCGCTACAAAATAAAAGTCTATATAATCTTCATTTGATTGATATTCTAAAGCAAAATCAACAAGTTTGTATTCAAGAGGATTTTCTGAATTTGCAAGATTAAAATTTTGAAAAGATTTTTTATTAGAAAAAGATTCAAATTTTTTAACATCTTGAAACATTAAAGCAAGCTGTTGCTTTTCTAGCCATAATTTTATGAAATGATCTTTACAAGAGATTTCTATAATAAAAGTCCTATGACCTGGCTTCCCATAGGTATTAGGAGTGATTTGAAAACATTCTCCTAAATTTAAATATTTTTCTTTATCTTTCAAAACAAATTTTCTTAGAAATTATTTAACATTCTAATGAGATTATATTAGATTATTGCCCGAATAATAGATATATTGGATATATCACCTTAAATTTATCTAGACAAATTATTCATGGAAACAGAAAATAAAATAGAAATTTACGATACGACTTTAAGAGATGGAACTCAACAAAGTGGAATAAATCTATCTTTGGAAGAAAAGATCTTAATAACCCAAAAATTAGATGAACTTGGCGTAGATTTTATTGAGGGAGGATTTGCTGGGTCGAATCCAAAAGATGAAGAATACTTTAAGAGAGTAAAGAAACTTAATCTGAAAAATTCTAAAATTGTTTCTTTCGGACAAACCCGAAAAGCTAATAATAAAGTTGAAAATGACATTTTTATGAATGCTTTAATATCTGCTGAAACTGATTATGTAACTATAGTAGGCAAAGCAAGCGCCTATCAAACTGAAAAAATTCTTAAGACATCTTTAGAAGAAAATATAAATATGATTTCAGACTCAGTAAAGTATCTAAAAAGTAAAGATAAAGAAGTATTCTTTGATGCAGAACATTTTTTTGATGGTTATAAAGATAATCCTGAATATTCAATTCAGTGCTTAAAATCTGCATACGAAGCTGGTGCAACAAGAATAATACTTTGTGATACCAATGGCGGAACTTTACCAAGTGAAATCTCTGAAATTACAAAAAAAGTTGTTAGTGAATTAAATCAAAAAGAATTGATTGGAATACACACACATAATGATACTGATACCGCAGTGGCATCAACCATATCAGCAGTTGAATCAGGAGCATATCAAGTTCAAGGTTGTATAAACGGTTATGGAGAACGAACTGGTAATGCCAATTTAATAAGTGTAATTGCTAATTTAAGCTTAAAAATGGGAAAGAAAACCTTAAACAATTCTAAAAAATTGAAACAGCTAACTTCTATATCAAATTATGTGTCAGAAGTTGCTAATAAAAGACCTTTTCCTTTCCAACCTTTTGTTGGTAAAAATGCTTTTACTCATAAAGGTGGAATGCATGCTGCAGGATATTTAATAGACCCAAACTCATTTCAACATATAGAACCTAGTGAAGTTGGAAACGATTCATCAATAAGTATTTCAGAATTATCAGGTAAAAAAAGTGTACTAACAAGAATAAAAAACCTTAATCTTGATCATATTTTAGATAGTAATGATGCTGAAAAAATCACTCAAATAATTAAGGAAAAAGAATCAAAAGGCTATGCTTACGAATTGGCTAATTCATCTCTTGATTTACTGATTTTCAGACAATTACCTAATTATGAAGAAAAGTTTGAACTAATAGATTTTATGGTTATTGTTGAAAATAAAAGAAGATCATCATTAGGATCAGGTTGGAGAAATGATGGATCAGAGCATCCAATATTATCTGAAGCCACTATTAAGATTAAAACAAAAGATGAAATTTTTCATACAGCTGCTGAAGGAAATGGTCCAGTAGGAGCACTTGATAATGCTACTAGAAAAGCACTAATTGGTACTTTCCCAGAAATAAACAAAATAAGATTAACTGATTACATAGTAAGAGTTGTTGAAGAGGGCACAGGAACAGGTGCTGTTGTAAGAGTGATTATAGAATCATCAGATGACAAAGAGGTATGGACAACTGTTGGAGCTTCATCAAATATTATTGAAGCAACTTGGATAGCATTAGCAGATTCAATAGAATGGTTTCTAATAAAAAATTCTAAGTAGGGCTAATATAAGATGGCCCATCATGCTCTACGATAATTTCTTCAACATCATCAGAACCTATTTTATAGCCTCTGATTATAGGTCTTGTTTTTTCAATCAAGGATATCAAAATATAAAAAGGATCAGTCCACATTGATTGAATTGCATTATTTATGTCTGTAGTTGATGGAAAAGCTTGCGAATGAGTATGTGAATGATAAATAGCTATAATCTTCAAATTATTTTCATCACAATAATTTTCAGCCTCTAAAAGCTGTAAAGGATCTATTGTATATCTTGTAAGAGGATTATCGTGAATATTTTTACATTCAAGAATTTCTACAACCTCACTATTATTTCCTAGCAATAATCCACAACATTCATTGGGATCTTGTAATAAGGAATGCTCAAATAACTTTGAAATAATGGATCTTGGTATTATTATTTTCATAATTAAAGTATAACTTATATTTTTTTATGCATGCAATTTCAAAAATTATCATTAATTCTATAGAAAATAATAAAAAGATTATTATTCCAAAATATCTTAAGGATAAACTCACTATTTCTGAAGGATATTACATACAAAATGAAGTTAATAATTTTTTTTCGATCAATAATATTTTTAAGGGATGGAAAATTGGATGCACAACTCCAGTAATGCAAAAATATTTAGGAATTCCTAATCCATGCTTGGGAAAAGTAAGGGCAAAAAATTTATTTGAAGGAGATACAAAACTTAAATTCGAAAATTTTTCTAATCCTGGAGTTGAATGTGAAATAGCTGTAATTTTGAGTGATGAATATGATTATAAAAAAAAATATGACAACTTAGAAGATCTAATTTCAAAAGTTGTATCTTCTATAGAAGTTGTGGATGATAGATGGCCAAATTATAAAAAAGAGAGTACTCCTTTACTAATAGCTGATAATTTTTTTTCATCAACGATCGTGCATAGCATAGGAGTAGACAAAATAGATTTAAATTCTCTAAAAAATCTCAAGGGAAAGATGAAGGTCAATAACAAAATTATTGGTAATGGTGAAGGTAAAGATATTTTAGAAGATCCATTAAATGCTCTGAAATGGTTCCTTGAATTTAATTTTGAGCAAAACAATGCGCCGCAATCAGGTGATTTGATCTCATTAGGATCCTTAGTTAAAACTTACTGGGTTTCTAAAAATGACACAATTACAGTTGATATTGAAGAATTAGGAAAAATAGAAGCTAAATTTATTTAATTGGAGGGAAATTATGATTATTAAGAGTATAAAAACATTTATTGCTAATCCAGGGAAAAATGAGATTAAAGATAAGGCATTTGGCAAAAATCTTATTTTTATAAAATTAGAAACTGATGACGGCATTATTGGATGGGGAGAGTGTTATTCTCAGAGTGATAGGGATGAACAAATTACATCTCACGTAAAAAAGTTAGAGCCTTACATTATAGGATACGATCCAATAAATATTAGAAACTTTGTTTTAGGAGCGTACAGAGATTTTTCAAATAAAAGACCATCAATGGATCTATGGTGTGCTATAAGTGGTATAGAGATTGCTATGTGGGATATTTTAGGTAAGTATTTCAATCAACCTGTTTATAATTTATTGGGTGGAAAAGTAAGGGATAAAATAAAAGTATATGCAAATGGATGGGCAAAAGATTTAGAAGAAAACTCGCTATCTAATAACGCAATAGATATGGTGAAAAATAGAGGATTTACGGCATTAAAATTTGATCCATTTTCAGGACCATGGGAAGAATGGCCCGAAGATGAAATTATTAATCAGGCAGTTGATAGAGTTAAAACTGTTAGAGAGTCAGTTGGACCTACTATTGACATATTGATTGAAGTTCATAGAAGGTTATCAATTTCTAAAGCTCAAATTTTCTCAAATAAAATAGAGAAATATAATCCTTTTTGGATTGAGGAGCCATGTATCTCTGAAAACTTGGATGCTATTAAGGAAGTAAAAAATTCTACGATAATACCAGTAGTTACTGGAGAAGCCTTATATTCTAGAAATATGTTTAGAGAAGTTATGATGACAGGTTGTGCAGACATTATTAATCCTGATATTTGCAATACTGGAGGAATACTTGAATTAAGTCTAATTGCTTCAATGGCTGAAACTTTTTCTATAGGAGTTTCCCCTCACGGTTGGAACTCTACAGGAGTAGGCGCTTCAGCTGCATTAGCTGTTTCTGCAACAATGAACAACTTTATAATTTATGAATACATGGTGCATGTTGAAGAGTTTTCAAAGAAAATAACTAAGAATCATCCTATAGTTGAAGATAGTTATATAGAATTGAGTACTTTACCTGGTTTATCAACAGAAATAGAAGAGAGCAATTTAACTTTCTATGATGGTGGGAATAATCAAAAAAGAAGTTTTGGAAACCTAAATTAAGACTTAATTATTTTTTGAAAAGTAGATCTTTTCTTAATTTGATCCCAATTCCATAATTGAGGAATAGTTTTTCCATCTGCCCATAGTTCTAATTGATCATAATAATGATTTGAACCAGGGTTGCCAGAGCTTCCTAATGGAACAATCCATCTACTATTTTCCCAGTTACTTGGATCATGAGCATATCTATTAACTGATGCAGCTGTAATCTTAAAATTTTTATCATAGCTTCCAGCTAAAGGAGTATCTCCATCTCCACTTGCAGCTACTTTTTTTGGATTTAAGATTTCTGAATATTCATTAAATTCTGAACTTAAGGGATGTATGTGATTAGTAGTATGTAGTTTACCTAATTTCCAATCTGAAATATCATTACCAAATTTTTCATTCAAAAAAGAAACAGCATCAATAAATGAATTTACTAATAAGTCTTTCCATGAAGAATTTCCAATCAAGAAGCTGTTCTCCAAACCAATATTTTCATTTATTAATGGAGCTAAAAATCTCCTAACATGAGATACTCCACCAACATTATTCCAATTGATTATCTCATCACTTAATGAACCGTAATTTAATGAAATTATTTTTTCTATAAGTTTCTCTTTCATCACCAAATAAATACATGCTTCAAAACTTTCTTTATCAATCTCAAAATCCCAATTGATAAGAGCTTCAAAAGAATTTGTTTCAATTTCAGAAAAATCAATCTTAGTGATATCTAATGTTCTTAAGAAAATGATCATCTTTTCTGCAGGAATGGAGAATTTTTGGTTATGCATCTCAAGCATATTTTCTATTCCCATTTTATCTTTACATTTATTGATATATTCAACTAAAACTTTAGCCCTATATTCAGGAGCAAAAGCCACTGACATAAAATGTGGATAGTCAGCATCAACTACTTTTTGATTACATGTAACAACCCATCCTATTTCAGGATTTCTAAGTCGAGGCAATGCATCTCTTGGCACTTCTTGATTTACAATATTGTTAGAATCCCAGCCTTTAGCTATACCCCAATGATGTTGTGGATTTCTAATAGGAACAGCTCCTGCAAATTTATATCCAAAATTTTTATTTTTATCTGCATATGGATAATTATTAGTTCGATCAGTCCATTTATCAAAAGCATCTTCAAGTTCATCAGCTGAATTTGAAACCATTGCTTCATATGCTGAATCAATCCAAAATGTTCCTTCAGATTTTCCACCCGGATCAGATAAAGATAATCCTAAGCCTTCACTTGGATCTCCAAAAATTATATTACCATTATAAGTTTCTATTACATCAACATCTATTGATTCAGAATTTCTAGGATTAATCTGCTTTATTGAATTTTTACTATTTATCCATTCATTTTCATAAAAAAATTGAATTTTATTATCCGAATATCTAAGTTTCTCCAAAAATAAATCTTGTGTATCAGCCCCACCATGAGTCATTCCCCAAGCTACGTTTTGATTATGAGAGAAATGCATAAATCCAGGATATCCTGGGATGGTATGCCCCATTCCTTCAAAATCGTCACATTTTAGATGGATTTGATAATAAACATTTGGTGTATCAAGAAATCTATGAGAATCACCTCCAACCAGAGGAAAACCTGACTTAGTTTTTTCGCCAGATATTGACCATCCATTTGATTCGCCTTCAATAGCTCCAATTGATTGAAAATTTTGACCAGCCTCTGTTAATTCTTTTACCGCATTTTCAATTTCACCAGTGTATTTATCTCCTGGTGGTAAAGTTAACAATGCCCCAGGGAAATAACCTGGAATAAGTTTTGCTGCTTTTTCTGGACCTATTTCATTAGCTAATTGGGAGTAAAAAAGCTTACCATTAAAGGATCCTTCAGCAGCATTTCTAATCTTATATACTAAAACTGAATGCCAATTTTCCCATGGCTCTGGTTCAACATTAAGCAATTGATATTCAAATGGCAGGTTATCAAGATTACTTAAGTAATAGTTAACACCTTCTGTAAATGATTCAATCATTTGTTGTGCACTAGAAGAAGCTTTTTTCAAGTCTTCTTTTGCGACTATTTCAAAATTTCTTTTTATATTTAATTTATCATTCGAAATAGCCTTTTTACCTAAATATTCAGAGGATCTTCCTAAGCATCTTAATCTATCAAGATCCATTTGAAATAATCTATCTTGTGAAATAGTAATTCCTTGCGCAAAAAAAAGATCATTTGAATCTTTTGCATTTATATGAGGAATACCCCAGTCATCACGATATATAGATATGTCATTATGAATTAAATTTGATGATATCTTTATACTTTTATTATAATCAGGTAAAAATTCTTTAGGATCTAACATCTTTATTTTGGACCACTAGAAATAATACCCGCTACTAAGTCTCCCATTTGACTTGTAGATAACTTATGATCCTGTTCACCAGCTATATCAATAGTTCTATATCCTTCAGAAATAATTTTATTGATAGCATTTTCTATTTCATCAGCTTCTTCATGTAAGCCAAAAGACCATCTCAACATCAAAGATGCTGATAAAAATGATGCTACAGGATTGGCAATATTATGACCTGCTATGTCTGGTGCTGATCCATGAATAGGCTCATATAAAGCTGGTCTACCTCTTCTACCTCGTCTTTTACCAGGAGGTGGAGGAGAAGATGCTAGGCTTGCAGAAGGAAGCATTCCCATCGATCCTGTTATAACCGATGCTTCATCAGATAAAATGTCACCTAGGCTATTTTCGGTCACAATAACATCAAATTCAGAAGGATTTGTTATTATTTTCATTGCAGCATTATCAGCTAACATATGAATCAACTCGACTTCTGGGTAATCTCTTGCTACCTCGTTAGCTATTTCTCTCCATAATCTTCCTGTTTCCAAAACATTCATTTTGTCCAAAGAATGCAATCTTTTTCTTCTAGATTTAGCAAGTTCAAAAGCAACTCTTACTACTCTAGCTATTTCTTTTTCAGAGTAAGCTAAAGTATCAACAGCACGTCTTCCTCGAGTACTTGCACTTCTTCTTTTAGGTCTACCAAAATATAATCCACCAGTTAATTCTCTTACAATAACAAAGTCAACACCGTCTAAATATTCAGGTCTTAGAGGACTTGAATGTATTAATTCTGGATAAACTTTAACTGGTCTCATATTTGCATATAAACCCAATCTTTTTCTTAATGCCAAAATAGCATCTTCTGGCCTTACGTCGGCACTTGGATTATCCCATTTAGGACCACCAACTGCTCCAAATAAAATAGCATCTGAACCTAAAGCTAAATTCATAGACTCAGAAGGAATTGGGTTGTTATATTTGTCTATAGCAGCCCCACCAACTAATGCATGAATGAATTCAAAATTATGATCAAACTTTCTACAAATAGCTTCAAGAACTTTCATAGATTCTGTTGTAACTTCTTTACCTACTCCATCTCCAGCTAATACGCAAACTCTTGCTTCCATGGTTCCTCCAAAAATTGTCCTAAATTCTATTTTATCAACTTTTAATAGAATTTTGAATTAATTGATTATTTTAGTGTGTTTCTTTCAAATTTTTCTATTTCTTCATCAAACTGAAGAGTTATACCAATATCATCTAATCCTTCCAAAATAGAATCTTTTCTAAATTGATCAAAATCAAAAGTTTCTTCAAATCCAAAATCATCAAAAACTTTTTGATTTTCAAGATCTACAGTTATTTTATAAGCATCCATCTTTATAGAATTTGTCATGATTCTATCTACATTTTCACTAGATAATTGAACTGTAATTAAGCCATTTTGCATACAATTATTTCTAAAAATATCAGCAAAACTTGTCGAAATAATAACCTTAAATCCATATTCAGATAATGCCCAAGGTGCATGCTCTCGACTTGAACCTGAACCAAAATTAGGTCCTGCAACTAATACCGATGCTTTAGAATATTTAGGATGATTAAGGATAAAATCTGGATTTGGGACTCCATCTTCTAAATATCTCCAATCATAAAATGCAAATTTACCAAAACCTGTTCTTTCTATTCTCTTAAGAAATTGTTTTGGTATTATTTGGTCTGTATCAACATTTACTCTATCTAATGGAGCAACTATTCCTTCGTGCTTAACAAATTTTTCCATTTTTTCTTTCCTTTCTTTTAATCTTCAAGGGGATCTATTTCAATAGATCCTTCTTTAATATTTTTTATTTCTTGCAACTTATAAACTTCTACAACCATTAAAATTGTCAATATACATAAAATCCCTAGAATTATAGAAGAAAAATACATTAATCTTGTTGCTTCTAAAAATTCACTTAAGTTTTCTGATTTGTATCCCCACAATCTAGTTATGGTTGAAGGATTATACAAACAGCTAAAAAATAAAATTACAAACCAAACTTTAAATTTATTTGGAAAAATACTCCAAGCAGTTCCTTTTTTAAAATCTTTTGAGAAACTTCCTAAATAAATTTCTTTAAATACTTTATAAATTCTAAAGCTTAAAAACAAAGTAGGCAAAAAAATTAATCCAAAAACAACCATATCATTACTGCTTATCCATCTTGAAACAAATATAAATATAAAATATAGAAAAATAGCGAAATAAATCCATACAATTGATTTTTCAGCAGAAATATTAGAAACATATCTTAGAGTTTTTATATTTCTAATAGCCCTATGAAAAAAAGTTCCTAGAGGGAAAAATAGTAAAAACAACAATAGAAACTGTATAACAAATATCAGTTGAGAATTTGATTGAGTAGAATTCATTTGATCAACATAAGATAAAGGCTCATCGCATATACCTTCTAATAATTTCTTTGGATTTTTTGAGTTACAACTAGAAAAATTTTCTTTTTCAGAAAATTCCAATATAGAATCAAAATCTAATGTATTTGATGGAGGGATATTTACTATCCCATCATAAATCCAAGTTTCATATTTTTGTTCATTACTTCTTTCTATAAAGAACATGGAAATACATAAAATAAATGATAAAAGTGATAAGAAGGTTATGAATCTTAAAGGATTTATATTAGTTTCAAATCCATATTTTTTATAAAAATTATTTCTTGCATTATCTAGCTCTTTTTTTGAACCAAAAATCCTTGAAAGTAAACTTACTTGATTATTTTCACTATTTTCAGTTAAGCGTGTAAGACTTGAAGGTTTTTGAAATTTTTTTTTATTCTTAGAACTCAAAAAAACCTACCAATCTCTAACATCAACAAAATGGCCTTCAATTGCCGCTGCAGCAGCCATTTCAGGACTTACAAGATGAGTTCTGCCTCCTTTACCTTGCCTTCCTTCAAAATTTCTATTAGAAGTAGACGCACACCTTTCTCCTGGAGCAATTATGTCAGGATTCATACCAAGACACATTGAGCAACCTGATTCTCTCCATTCAAATCCAGAATCTTTAAAAATCTTGTCTAGTCCTTCTTTTTCAGCTTGTAATTTCGTTACTGTTGATCCAGGCATAATCTGAGCTCTAACATTCGAGTTTACTTTTTTACCTTCAACAATTTTTGCTGCACTTCTAAGATCTGTAATACGAGCATTGGTACACGAACCAATAAAAACTCTATCTAATTCTATGTCTTCAATTTTTGTTCCTGGCTTAAGCCCCATATAATCAAGAGCATTATTACAAGATTGAGATTCAAGGACTTCTTCATAATCGTCTGGTGATGGGATTGAAGATGAAACGGGTAACACTTGAGAAGGATTAGTTCCCCATGAAACATGAGGTTCTAAATTGTCACAGTCTACTTCTATGTATGAATCAAATTCTGCTCCATCATCTGTTTGAAGTTCATTCCATTCTTCTACAGCTTTTTCCCAATCATTACCTTTAGGGACCTTGTTTCTACCCTTCATCCATTCATATGTAATTTCATCTGGTGCAATCATACCTGCTCTTGCTCCTGCTTCTATAGACATATTGCATATAGTCATTCGACCTTCCATAGAAAGATTTCTAATTGCATTGCCTGTATATTCCATTACGTAACCAGTACCACCAGCTGTTCCTATTTGCCCTATGAGTTTCAAAACCATATCTTTAGCTGTAACACCTTTTTTTAGGTTACCTTTAAAGTCTACTTTCATCGTTTTTGGTTTTCTTTGTCTAAGAGTTTGCGTAGCTAAAACATGTTCAACTTCTGAAGTTCCAATTCCAAAAGCTAAAGATCCAAAAGCACCATGAGTTGAGGTGTGAGAATCTCCACATACTATAGTCATTCCAGGTTGCGTATAGCCTTGTTCAGGACCAATTACATGAACAATTCCTTGCTCTTCATCCCAAACATCAAATAATGTTATTCCATTTGATTTACAGTTTTCTCTGATAGTTTCAACTTGTTTTCTAGCAATTTCATCTTTTATTTCTAATGTTCTAGTGTCATCAGTAGTAATATTATGGTCGACTGTAGCAATTGTTAAATCTGGCCTTCTGACCTTTCTATTACTTAATCTCAATCCTTCAAATGCCTGAGGTGATGTTACTTCGTGAACCAAATGTAAATCAATATAAAGAATTACCGGTTGATCTTTAGGTTCTGCAACCAAGTGTTTTTGCCATATTTTTTCAAACATAGTAAGTTTTGCCATAATACTCTCTCCTTTATTAATTTGAAGACTTAATAATCAAATATCTGTTAATTGCATTAACGTACGCCTTTGCACTAGCAAAAATTATATCTGTATCAGATCCTTGTCCTGAATAAATTGTCCCATCTTTTTCAATTCTTATAGTTACTTCTCCAAGAGCATCAATCCCCTCCGTTACTGAAGAAACTGAAAATTCAGTAAGATTTACGTCTTGTTTAGTTATAGAATCAATAGAATTACATACAGCATCAACAGGTCCTGTTCCTGACTTAGAAACACTCTCAGACTCACCATTAGGTAGTTCCAAAGTAATGGAAGCTACAGGATCTCTTTTGTTCCCACAAACTACATCCAAATCTAAAACCTTAAATCTTTCTGTTGTATCTAATTCTCTGTGAAATTCACTCATTAAAGATTCAAGATCTTTATCAGTAATTTCTTTTTTTTGGTCGGCTAAATTTTTAAAGCTATTAAAAATCTCTAGTAATTCTTTATCATCTACCTTATATCCTAAATATTCTAATCTAGACTTCAAACCAGCTCTGCCTGAAACCTTAGTCAATACAATCGCATCACCTTTCCAACCAACTTCTTCTGGAAGCATTATTTCAAAAGTTGTTCTTTCTTTAAGAAAAGCATCCTGATGAATTCCAGATGAATGTCTAAATGCATTTTGACCTGTGACTGCTTTATTGAACTGTATCGGGAAACCAAATATATTAGAAATCAGTCTACTAGATGGTCCTATTTCTGGAGTATTTATATCTGTCTCTACTCCATAATGATCAGGCCTAGTTTTTACTGCCATGATGACCTCTTCTAAAGCAGCATTTCCAGCTCTTTCTCCTAAACCATTAATGCATCCTTCAATTTGTCTTGCACCATTTTCTAGGGCAGATAAACTATTAGCCACAGCCATTCCTAAATCATTATGACAATGAACACTAACAATAGCCTTATCTATATTAGATACATTCTTAAAAACACCAGCAATTAATTCCCCAAATTCTTGAGGATTAGTATAACCAACCGTATCTGGAATATTAACGGTAGTAGCTCCCGCGGCTATAGCATTTTCTAACATCATGTATAAATAGTCTGGATCTGATCTTGAAGCATCCATTGGGGAAAACTCTACATCTTGTACTGAATCTCTAGCTCTCTTTACAGCATCTATAGCCATTGACATTATAGATTCTCTATCTTTCTTCATTTGGTGAAGCATATGTATATCTGAAACCGATAAAAATGTATGAATCCTAGGCTTTGAAGCACCCTTTAAACAATCAATAGCCGAATCTATATCTGAAGGTACAGCTCTTGCTAATGTAGCGATAGTTGGTCCTTCAATCTCTAGAGCAATTTTTCTTACTGCAGCAAAATCACCGGGTGAACTAGCAGCAAAACCAGCCTCAATGATATCAACATTTAGCTTTTGTAACTGCGAAGCGATTCTAAATTTATCTTGGGCAGTTAAAGAAGCTCCCGCTGATTGTTCTCCATCACGAAGCGTTGTATCAAAAACTAATAGTTTGTCATTTTTATTATTTTCAACCATTTATATACTCTCAATAATTATGTTGTTGATTCTAGCCAGGGCATCATAGCTCTCAGATCTTTACCAATTTTCTCAACTGGATGACTCAAATCTGCTTCTCTTAATTCGTTATATTTATGTAATCCTTCATCATTTTCTGCAATCCACTCTCTTGCGAATCTACCGCTTTGGATATCATCTAAGACATTTTTCATTGATTGCTTAACAGAATCGTCGATTATTTTTGGACCCACTGTATAATCACCATATTCGGCAGTTGTAGATACCGAGTACCTCATTCCTTCCAAACCACCTTGATAAATCAAATCTACTATAAGTTTTAACTCGTGCAGAACTTCAAAATAGGCAGATTCAGGCTGATATCCAGCTTCTGTCAATACTTCGAATCCTGCTTTAATTAGTGCTGTTACCCCTCCACAAAGAACTGCTTGCTCTCCAAAAAGATCTGTTTCAGTCTCTTCTTTAAAAGTAGTTTCTAATATTCCAGCTCTTCCTCCTCCAATACCTTTTCCATAAGCTAAAGCAGTTTCATAAGCTTTACCTGAAAAGTCCTGATCAACAGCTATCAAACATGGAACTCCTAAGTCTCTTTCAAAAACAGCTCTAACTCTATGTCCTGGGGCTTTTGGAGCAATCATAACAACATCTACATTTTCAGGAGGCTTAATTTCTCCATAAAGAATTGCAAAACCATGGGCAAAAAGTAAAATATCGCCTTCCGACAGATTTTCTTCTATATCCTCATTAAATACCTTTTTCATTGAGGGATCAGGGATACAAAGACTTATAAGTTGAGAGTTTTTTACAGCATCTGAAATGCTATATACTTCAAATCCATCATGTTCAGCTTGTTCTTTAGATTTAGATCCTTCATAAAGTCCTATAATCACATCAAATCCTGAATCTTTAAGATTTTGCGCATGAGCATGGCCTTGAGAGCCATAACCAATAACAGAGATTCTTTTATCTCTTAGTATTTGATCGTCTATATCTTTGTCATAAAATAACTTTGCCATTTTTTTCTCCTATTTTTATACTGATCCTGATTCATTTTCATCAGAAATGTATATATTTGATTGATTTGTTACACTAAATTCACCATCTTCTAAACCTACTTTTGTTGTACCTCTGAGAGTAGCAATTCTACCGGTTCGCATGATTTCTAATACTCCAAATTGATCCAATAGTTCTACAAAAGAATCTATCTTTGATTTACCTCCAGCAATTTCAAATGTCATATTATTTATACCAACATCAACAACATTTACTCTAAAGATTTTAGATAGTTCTAATATTTCTACTCTTTGAGAAGGTTTACATGAAACCTTTATTAGAGCTAATTCTCTCCATACTGTATTTTTTTCACTTATATCTGAAGCTTCAACAACATCTATCAATTTATTTAATTGAGAAGAAATTTTCATTACAGAATTTTCAGAGCCTGCTACAACAAATGTCATTCTGGAAAATCCATCTTTTTCTGAATGCCCCACAGCCAAGCTTTCTATGTTTACACCTCTTCTTCTAAAGAGACCTGAAATTCTAGCTAAAACACCTGGCTTATCATGAACTAAAGCTATAATCGTTCTTCTATGTAGTCCGTCATTCATCATTTGTTTTTATCCTCCTCGATTAGCTGATCTACACTTCCACCAGCAGGTATCATAGGATAAACATAATCTACTTTTTCTATAACAAAATCAACAATTACTGGTCCATCATGATTATTCGCTTCATTAATAGCAGATTGTAAATCATCTTGATTTTCAACCCTTATTCCTTTTATTCCATATGCTTCTGCAAGTTTTACAAAATCAGGATTACCTGTATATGTTTCTGCATTTCTTTTTCCTTGGTAAAACATATCTTGCCATTGGGTTATCATGCCTAAATGATTATTATTTAATATCGCATACTTAATAGGTAATTTATTTTCTGCAACAGTAGCTAATTCACCTATTGTCATTTGGAATCCACCATCACCACATATTGACCAAACCGTATCATCTGGTGATCCTACTTGTGCACCAATTGCACTTGGTATTTCATAGCCCATAGTTCCTAATCCACCTGATGAAAGCCAAGTATTTGGTTTCGTAAATTCATAATGTTGAGCAGCCCACATTTGATGCTGTCCTACTCCAGTACAAATAATAGCATTACCCTTAGTAATGTCAGATAAAGTTTTTATTACCTGTTGTCCTAATAAACTATCTGATTCGGGTATTAAAAGAGAAGGATGTTCAGCTTTAATGTGCTCTACTTGTTTGAGCCAATCAGTATGATTTTGAGTATTAAGTTTTGGGTTTAATAAATTCAATACTTGGTCAATGTCACCTACAACAGGTGCATCTATTTTAACTGTCTTATTAATTTCAGCAGGATCAATGTCAATATGAATTTTTTTAGAATTTTTACCAAATCTTTTTGCATTACCTACAATTCGATCATCAAATCTAGATCCTATACCGATTATTAGATCTGCTTCATCAAGAGCTATGGATGCATAAGCCATTCCATGCATACCAGGAAATCCGGCAGACAAAATGTGATCTTCAGGGAAAGAAGAAATTCCAAGTAAGGTTGTCACAACAGGTATTTGACATCTTTCAGCCAATTCTAAAAGCCTTTCTTGAGCTCTAGAAATAATAACTCCATGCCCTGCAAGTATTACAGGTTTTTTTGATTCATTTATTAGCTCTATAGCTTTCTCTATTTGTGACTCATCAATTTCTGGATAAGGTTTATATCCTGGTAAATTAATTTTTGAATCTTTTTTATAGTTATAATCTGATAATTCTTCAAAAACGTCTTTAGGTATATCGATTAAAACAGGACCTGGTCTACCTGTTTTTGCAATATAAAAGGCTTCATGAATTATTGGACCTATATCTGATGCTTTCATAACTAAGTAGTTATGTTTAGTAACTGGCAAAGTAGCTCCAGTTATATCAGTTTCTTGAAAAGCATCTGTTCCAATAGCAGGTCTTCCTACTTGACCTGTTATAGCAACAACAGGAACAGAATCCATCATTGCAGTAGCTAAGCCTGTGATTAAATTTGTTGCTCCTGGACCTGAAGTAGCAAATGCTACTCCAACTTTTCCAGTAGTTCTTGAATATCCATCAGCAGCATGACATGCACCTTGCTCATGCCTAGTTAATATATGCCTTATTTCAGGAAAATTATTTAATGTTCCATACAAAGGCAAAATTGCTCCACCAGGAATGCCAAAGACTGTATCGACACCCTCTTTTATTAGAGCTTTACAAACTATTTCACTTCCTTTGAATAAATCTTTTTTCATGAAATTCTCCATTAATTTAATTAAAAAAACTCGCCCAAAAGGACGAGATTACCCGCGGTACCACCTTAATTGCACTTTTTGTGCCCCTTATTTAAACTTATCGTAGTTTTCAACGTTTCTTCTTACTAATTTCAGAAGAACCACTCCTAGGCGAGTTCATTAATCTTTAATATTGATTTTCAGAAGCCATCAACTCTCTTTTACAGTTAGAAAAGAATTAATTACTACTCCTATTCATAGCGTTCATTCTATTATATAACTATATAGATCAAATAGCTATTAATCTGATAAATTACACCTAATGAAAATAAATAAATTAGATAATAATAATAATCAACAAAAAAGAGCTTTTTTCAACTTTATTTCTAAGCTTGATAATCATGGATATACTTCGTTCCCTAAAGATTATAATGTTTTCAAAAAACTTATAGATAATACTAAACCTGAAATTTTTATAATCTATGACAAGGAATCTATAATAAATTATTTTTATATAGTTGATGAAAATTTAATAAATAGAACAATAATTCAAACATACGATACTAATCATCTATTTAGTTTTGAAGAAATCAAAAAAAACTTAGATTTTTCTAACTCTATTGAGATTGGTGTTAGAGATAGTGAGAATAACAAGCCTAAATCAAAAATAAAATTTAATTTATCTAATACTTATAATTTCATGGAGTTAAAAAAAGAAAATCTAGTTGATGTTAAAAATAATTTCAACAAAAACAATTATCAGAAAAAATTATTTGATATAAAAAGTGATCTTGAAAACCTAACTAATATTCAAAATGAATGCTTTGAAAATCATCACGGCTATCAAAAAAATAATCCAGATGAAATAAAAAAAGAATTAGATTTACTTAATTCTGATAATGAGAGTTATTACATACTAGGAATCATAGATAAAAATCAAAAATGGGTGGGTTACTCATGGTCAAACTATAACTTAAATTCGAAAACAGCTAAATTATCAATGTGTGGTTCGGTAAAGAATCATAGAAATAATGGAGTTGCAACAGAAGCTATTAAATCTTCAATAAACCATTTGTTTAAAATAGGTTGTGAAAAAATTCAACTCGAAGTTGATCATAAAAATAACTCAGCAAAAAAAATATACTTAGAAATGGGATTTGAAATTTATGATAATTTAAGGTGGTATGAAATTATATAAATTTATTGAAAGTTTTTTCTAAAACAGAATTCCATTCAAGATTTTTTATTCTATCTAAATTATTCACTTTATATATTTCTTCTTTTTGAAAAAACATCTCCAATTTATCTGCAAAATTCTCAGGAGTGATGTCTTCAGCTAGAATTCCATATTTCCCATCTTCAAGAATATCTTTCATTCTGCCGACTTGTGATGCTAATACAGGAGTTTGAGTGGCTGAAGCTTCTAAACAAACCAAACCAAAAGTTTCAGATCTAGAAGGAATCATAACAATATCTGCAGCATTGTAACAATAATTTAATTCTTTTTGAGATAATGATCCAAGCCAAACAACAGAGTCAGAAATTTTCATTTTATCTAATTCTTTGATTAGTTTTTTTTGCTCTTTAGATCCTACATCTCCTCCTACTATCAAAAGTTTATAATTTTTATTATTTTTATTGGATAAATTAATCACTTCAATAGCTATATCTAAACCCTTAAGATAATCTAGTCTTCCAACAAAAAGTATAAGTTTTTCATTTTGATATAAATCAAAATAATTTCTAGCTTTAACTTTGGGAATAGAATAAAATACATCATCTTTATAACCAGGAGTTGATTCGATAATTTGAGAAGTTTTATAACCATATTCACTTAATAAAACTTCTTTTTCTAGGTCTGAAAAAGCTAAAACATAATCAAAAAAATCATAAAACTTTTTCTCTTCTTCAAATCTTTTATTATCAATTTTATATTGTTCGTTATGAATTTTTTTTAGAAATTCTAAAGTATGTGATATGTTGATTTTGGGGATATCAGATGAATCAAAAAAAACCTTTGCAAAGGTTCCAGATGTCCAATAATTTGAAATAAGTAAATCAGTCTCATTTTTTATAGATTCTATTTCTTCGCTGGATTTATCTAAATTATTTATATGAATAATTTTAAGATTTTCTTTATCTTCTAATTTACAATATTCGTGAGAACTAGTAATAAATATAATTTTGTGATTTTTAGATAATAGAAAAGTTATAAGATTATCAACATAAATATTAAGACCACCAGCATTACCAATACCAATTTTTTGACCAAAACAAGAATGAATTGAAAGAATTGTAATGGTTTTTTCCATCATTTTCTTTCCAGTAATATAGAATAAACTTTTTTGTCTATTCCTCCTAAATCATACTTATATCTTTCATTTCCTCTCATAAAATCAAAAATTTTATACTTATTCTCTATAGATCTTTTAATAGCAAACAAATGATTAATTAAGCCAGTTGAATGTTTTATATATTCTGGATCGAATCCTGAATTATACAAATATCTAATATTATTTTGTGAAAAGGATATCGAGCATGCTACAGTTTGATTTTCAATTTTCAAATAAGAATATAGTAGATTATTTTCAGATAAAAATTTGTATATCAGTTCCTTAAAAAACTTCTCTCTATCATTATTCATAAATATATTTTTTTCATTAGAACTAAGTCTATGTAATCGAATGAAATCTTCAAATATTTCTTCAAAATTATCTATCGAATTATGATCTCCTGAAGTATATTCAAAGTTTTCTTCAAAACGTCTTATTTTTCTTTTGATCTCATGCCTTCTTTTTTTACTTAAATTCATAAGATATTCGTCCCAAGTTTCTGGGAGTAAAAGATATGGAGAAACATCTTCTTCTTCTATATTCACATCGTATAAATTTTCTAATTCACTATTTCTGAAGTTTGAAAAGAAATCAGAATCTTCACTTATTGAATATAAGGATAATTTTGATATTTTAGTTTGAAAAATCTTATTTAATAAATCTAAAAAATCTTCTATATTATTATTTTTAGAAAGAAGATTATTATAGTCAACTACATCTTTATCACCTATAAATGTTGCATGATCTTTCAAAATCTTTATGGGGATAAAAAAATTCTGATTATATGCAAGCTGATAGTTATAGTTTTTATCAAAATTATTAACCCAAATTTTTTTCCATGACAATTTGTCAAAAGGAGTTATATCTATAGACTTTGATTCAAAATCTTCCCATTTATTAATATCTAATTCCTCAAATTTCAATCTTAAAACATCCTTTTGAAAATATTGGTTGATGATCCACTTAGAATTGCTTTTTTAATTGATTCAGAACTAGAACTTGTTTTTATGATTTTAGATTTAAGATATTTCTGAGCATTTTCAGGATCTTTCAAACCATTTCCTGTCAATATACAAACTATTTTTTTATTTTTTACATCAAGTCCATTATTAATCTTTTTCAATAAGCCTGCAAAAGAAGCTGCAGATGCTGGCTCACAAAAAATACCTTCATGTTTAGCAATAAGAGACTGTGCGGATATAATTTCTTCATCAGAAACTTTGAGAAATTCACCTTGAGAATCATTAACCGCTTCTTTTGCTAAGTCAGAACTTGCTGGATTTCCAATCCTAATTGCTGTTGCTACAGTACTAGGATTTTCAATTATTTTTCCATCTACTAGAGGTGCAGAATTTTCTGCTTGAATTCCAAAAAAAGTAGGAATGTTTTTTATTTTTTTTCTTTCTAAATATAATTTATATCCCATAAAATATGAGCTTATATTTCCAGCATTGCCTACTGGCATAAACTGATAATCGGGAGATTGATTTAGTTCATCAACTATTTCAAAAGATCCTGTTTTTTGGCCTTCTAATCTAAAGGGGTTAATTGAGTTAACTATTTCAAAATCCATCGAATCAGAAATCTGTTTAACTGCATCAAGAGCTTGATCAAAATTACCTTTAATTGATACTATTTGTGCTCCATAAGCCATGGCTTGAAGTAATTTTCCAACAGCAATTTTACCACTAGGTATTATTACAATTGTTTGTAAATTATATCTAGCTCCATAAGCTGCCGCGGATGCAGAAGTGTTACCAGTTGAAGCACATATAATTTTAGATTTTTTTTTCTCTAAAGCCTTTGCTACTGCTAAAAACATACCTCTATCTTTAAATGATCCGCTGGGGTTGCAACCCTCAAGTTTGAAGTATAAATCACAATCATATTTCTCACTAAAATTTAGTGATTTTACTAAAGGAGTGAAACCTTCTCCCAGTGATACCATTGGGGTAGAGCTATTTACAGGAAGAAAATCTTTATAATGGTCAAATAGAATTTTTTTCATTTAAAAAATATACTGGATAAACATAGTATATAATATTTATTGCTTCAAAGTTTCAAGATTATTTTGCTGTGTTTCATCACTTTGAATTTCTAAAAATTCAGAATTTGAGGCAATTAATACTTTATTGTTAATCCAGTTATAAATATCGCTATCTATATCCATCCAAAGATTATACTCTTCAGTGAAAGAATTTATAAATTTTTCAAATTCTAAATCTGCTAAAATTTCAAAATTTTTATTATCTATTTCCCTAGCTTCTGAATATTCAGAAATATAGTAAAAAGAATATATTTTGTCTGTAGCATTTCTATAAGGTATATCAAGTAATTTATTTGTTTCTACAGTATTATTATCATCAAGAGAAGCAAATATAATTTTATCCATCTCTTTATCTACACCCCTAGGAATCCATCCTAGATTTCCTTTTGTTCTTAACACTTCCTTATCTTCGGAATACTCTAATGCTATTTGTTCAATGTCAGCTCCCATAGTAAGTTTTCTATCAATGGAGTTTATAACAGACAAATCAGGATTTTCAAAAACTAATTCATAAACATTTACTTGTGGTTGAATTCTTGATAAATCTCTTGCAACGACATCTCTAAGTTGTTCTCTAAACATAGTTCTTTGAACATAATCTTTATATTCTTGATCACTTAAACCCGTTTTATTTAGAAACTGGCGATAAGATTCTTCAACATTTTTTTTATATTCTTCAGAATTTACACTTTGACTATCAGAAATATAACCCATCAAAAATTCAATCCTTTGGTCAACCTGATCATTAGTAACAGTTATTCCATATTTTGGGGCAACCTGATAAGCCAATTCAGCTTCAAGTATTACTCTCAAGGCTTCAAATAAAGAGTTTCCTATTTCAAATTCCATCCCTAGATCTTCACTGATTCTTTGATTAAATCTTATGAACTTAACCACATCACCCCTAGTATATTTCACATCAGCTACCCTGACTGCATCCTGCATTGGTGGGATAACATATCTGTTGACATAAAAGAAAACTAAAATAAAAAAAAGAATAATAAAAAAAGAAAAACCTATATAGAAAAATGGTCTAAGAAAAATAGATTTACTTTTATTTGTTTCTAAAATTTCAAACCTAGTTTGACCTTTGGTTCCTGTGATACTTCTCTTACCAATCTCAAAAGATGAATTATCTTGGTCGGGCTCAGGTGTATTATTGTCATTAACCATATAAACTCACATGAATACTTGGAGAAGAAATTAAGATTTAGGAATCCTCAGATTTGGTTTCTTCAGTTGATTCTTCAGCTTTAGTTTCTTCAGTTGATTCTTCAGCTTTAGTTTCTTCAGTTGATTCTTCAGCTTTAGTTTCTTCAGTTGATTCTTCAGCTTTAGTTTCTTCAGTTGAT
>Ga0163179_10000205_pt1 | contig 41392 bp, 24 predicted proteins | sample AtlANTMetagenome_FD_109643 | JGI IMG/M metagenome (GOLD analysis project Ga0163179, IMG submission 109643) | Marine eukaryotic phytoplankton communities from the Atlantic Ocean - Atlantic ANT 2 Metagenome | ecosystem: Environmental > Aquatic > Marine > Oceanic | place: North Atlantic Ocean... | reverse complement strand
TTGCGTGATTTCACCTAGATCTACGACTTCGTAGCCTGGGGCGACCCACGCCAAGACACCCTCATGGACCTCGCTGTTCAGGCTGGCAAATGGTACGGTCCACCGGACGGAACGCTGGACATTGATACGATTCAGCGTATTCCGGGCACGTTGGGTGATGAAGTGCATTCCTATGACAATCATCGCCCTGCAACTCCTGGAGTTGCCATCAATTCGGCGGTAAAAACGGAGCAGATCATTCGTTATACGCCGCCCGAATCATTCACTGGGCAGGCGACGTTCAGTTACACCGTCATGGATGATGCTGGTTTGACGAATACTGCGGAAGTCATTGTCACGCTCAGCGACAATACGACTCCGTGGATGAATCCTAACGATCGTCTCGACGTGAACAACGACGGCATCGTCGACGAAGAAGATGCGCAGTCGGTTCTGCGATTCCTCAACGGCGGCTTCCGGGGATCCCTGCCAGCAACCCCCCAGGTCCCGTTCGCTCCGGCACCCTTCGTTGACTCGAACGGAAGCAATTCAGTTGAACCTCTGGATGCCTTGTTGGTGGTGAACCGCCTGAACAAAGCGGCGCAGCAGGCGGAAGGTGAGAACCCCGAAGACGAGATGACCGTCGCTATCTCTGGCGTCGCTGTCTCTGGCGTCGCAGCGGCTGTGGCGGCTGTGCCGATCTACTCGAGTCACGACGAACCGAAGAACGTCGGGCAGACGTCAACCGCGGAGGCCCTTCAACCTGCAAACGATCTCCCCTATCCTGAGCAGGTCGAAGCCGTTTTTGCCGGGCATGATGCATCAATGCCGACTGTCTTCGCAGATGAATCTTCTGATTTAGAGCTATCTCTGGACGAAAACAGCGTCGACAAGCTCTTTGCCTAAGAGTTGATCTTTCAACGCTTAGCGACTCCTCCATTCTGACTTCATCAACAGGTCTCACTGGATCGATCAGTGATCGACCGTGACGGATTCTGCGTAAACCAGTTCCCCAGAACGACCGTCGAAGTACTGGAAGATCACCTGTGGGTGTGGATAGGCAACAAGTCGTTTACCGCCGAGTTGCTTGGGCATGTTGAATACGTTGTTGACCTGAACGACGCAAAAATGCGGATACAGACGTTGCAGCCGTGGAACGTCGGGCAGAATGTAGCTGCTCCATCGGATGTCACATTCTCTGGGGCCGAACTTAAATTTTCCGGTGGCAGGTCGATCGCTTTCATCATTGACGGGGACGTGGTTGACACTATTGTGAGGACCGCAGCAGAATTCCCAAATGTTGTCGGTGACCTTGATGGCGAAGCTGTTGTGAAGATCTCCGGTCATCACGAATACTTTTTTGCCGAGCTTCTCCCATTCGTCGATGAGCATTTCGCGTTCATCAAAGAATCCTGTCCAGGCTTCTTCTTTGTTGGCATTATCCGCCTCAAATCCTCCAGCACCACTGTGGGGAATCATGAAGGGAACGGAAGAAATCACAAAGAAAAAATCTGCATCACTTTCCTTCATAGATTTGAGCAACCATTCACGTTGTGGTTTTCCGAGCATGGACACTCCTTCCTTGCCACGGTTGCGAACATCATGCATATCCCGATCACCACGGGTATCGATTAAATAGAACTCACAATTAGATACCCGAAATTTGCCATAGCTTCGACGGCCGATGGAGTAGCTGATACTTTCGTCATCAACCTTGGCCGGCATGTGGAGGCGGAGATGGTGTGCGTCAACGACCTCAACAATATCGTAGACATACGAGTTCTTATTGCCTTCGTCGTTGTCAAACTTCATGTCATTGACACCCGCTTCAGGCGTGCCCCAATGGACATGAAGGTTGAGCATTTCATCGAGTGGTAGCTTGGTGAAGTCAGCATCAGGATCGTGCAGCAGATCGCTACCAGCCTTCATGGTTGCTTTTCCGAAATGGATACGATGTTCGTGTTCCATCGGGTTCGCCCAGCCGAGATAGTCGTGCCAGGCATACGTGCCAATGTCTCGAAATACGGTACGGCGATGGCGTTTCCCTTTCTCGCCGGCTCCCCAGATATCATTGACCAATTCGTGGTCGTCGAAGGTGAAATAGCTGGGGACATTCCGGTGCCACTTTGCGAGTTCGACGCCTCGACTCAGGTACAGCTTGTAGTTTTCCCAGACCCCGACCACCGTTGGCATGATTTTGACGGGCACGGGTAAGGCTGACAGTCCCATGGAGAGTCGCCAAGCCTCGGCGGGATGCGTCCGCAATTCTTCGTACAGCCAGTCACCGTTCATGATGTGAAAATGAACCTTGTCAGCCCAATCACGATTCAGGTGTTCGTAGGTTGTAGCTCGATGGCCACCACCATGCATGGGATTCTGGTTTGCACAGGAGCCGATCTCGAAACGAAAGTTAAAAAGGCCTTGGGGGTTGTGATCTTCGTTTTTGGATTCCTCGCTGCTGGGCAAGGTCCGGAATTTCCCGGGTAAGCCGTGCGGGAGATCGTTCACGAAGACTTGGTAGTGGTAGACGGTATCCGCGTTGAGCCCCTTGATCTCAACGGTTCCTGTGTTGTCGTGTTCCACGGTCGTCAACGTCGGCGGGCTTTGTTGATCAAGGTTCGCCGCGGAGGTACCGTATCGCACATAGAAGGGGCCCGCTTCCGATGTTCGCCCCCATACGCGAATCGAGTTTGATGTCGACATGCCAAGCATGGGGCCGTGTGTCAAACGAATGGGGTCGCGCCGTGTTTGTGCGGATAGTTCAAAATTCAGCACGACGACCAGGACAAGAAAAGTCAGCGGAGCCAATCTTGAATTCTGGCCGTGGCCACTAATCCAGTTGAATTTGGTCTTGGGAAGATTGTGAGCCATGATATCAACCATCTTCAGGTGGAAGCGAGGAGAAAGGTAGAGCGGAAGGAGTCAGAAAATAGAACACAACGATGAGGCCGTACGCTGGTTGGTCGTCTCAGGATCTCTGGTTGGGCGGGAAACCGGCGGCAAGCGTTCCTGAGTCATCCAATGATAAACAGCTTCTATGAGACCGTGACGAGCCTCTGCTCTCTTATCTCTTAATGGTACCTTTTTTTCTGCCAAAAACCACGAGCGAGCATCTCCAGGAGATCCATCAGCATCTCACTGCTCGCAAAATGCCTGTCTGATGAATACCAGCTAATCGCCGAATGACTGCACTAATCCCGCCCTCGCTAGAACTCCTTGAATCCAGGACAAATGTGAATCGTTAACGCGCCGTTGAAGACAGAAATGACTTGAGAAGATTTCGCTCGTCGAAAACAATAGCGTGAAGCTGAAAAGACAGGGACAGGACACCCACCGTGAAAGGCAGTGATCCGCATGAACGATCATCATCTGAACAAGATTCGGGAACTTGATTGTTGGCAAGGCGAACTGCGGATCGTTGAACTTTCAGGCGGAATCACCAACAAGAACTATTTCGTCGAAGATGATGTGAATCATTATGTCGCTCGGATTTGTGAAGACCGCCGACATCTAGGGATTCATCGCGACAATGAACGTATCTGCCAACAGGCGGCTCAACGAGCCGGGGTTGCTCCGGCGGTGCTCCATTTTGAATCCGACCTGCTCGTCACTCAATTTATCAAAAGCCGCACTTTAACGGTGACGGACCTGTCCGATCTAACGACCCTTACGAAAATCGCTTCGTCACTTCGCCAATTGCATACAGCGCAAGAGCAGCACGTCGGCGAGATGCTATATTTCTGTCCGTTCCAGACGGTTCGCACTTATGCGAAAACAGCAAGTCGCTTGAACGCCAAGCTACCGGCTGAGATGGACATGTACCTTGAAGATGCGAAAACACTTTCCCGAGAAATCACTCCCTTTAGCCCGGCGATGTGCCACAACGATCTGCTGGCTGCAAACCTGCTCGATGATGGAAAGCGATTATGGATTGTCGATTGGGAATACGCCGGTGTCGGCAATCCTCTCTTTGATATCGCCAGTATTTCTGCCAACGGCTCACTGTCGAATGAGGCGGAAACACATTTGCTCCGAGAGTACGCACCGGATTTCAACACGCAGATGTTGCATGAAGTTAAGGTCTTGAAGGTTATCTCACTCTTACGAGAAGGCTTGTGGGCGCTCATCCAATCAGTCGCCTCCGACATTGAGTTCGACTATGACGGCTACGCACAAGACAACCTAACGGCATACTCAGCGGCCAAAGACTCACTGTAGTCCTTGGGATCTCACACATCGACCCCTTCTTGTTCCAGAGATAGAGCCAACGGAACGCTTAACCAATAAGCCAAGGCGAGACCGCAAAACCCACCAACGATCTTGCCAACCATGATCGGCATGATCAGGGTCGGCTGAAAGTTAGCGGTAAACGCCAGGTGATCGCCCAGCAAAAAGGCCGCACATACGGCAAAGGCGATATTCAACACCTTATCTTGCGGCCGCATCTTCCCAACCAGCCGAAACATTGCCAGCACGTTGGCGATCGTCGCCAACAAGCCTGCCGCACCGACACCATCCAATCCGATCGCCGCGCCAAATTTCTCGATCTTGTTGCTCGCCAACTTCTGCAAAATGTAAACCATGGGAAAGGCACCAGCCAACATGATTCCGATGTAACCTGCGATCTCAAGTGCGCGAAATTGATCTTCCTGATCTGCGATTATCGGGTCAAGCTGCCAGGTGAATCCCAACGCGCTCAAGACCGTCGAAGGTATTCCCGTAAAGTATTCAACGATACAGGCCACCAGGATAATTTTGATCGCGGCATCCATCAGCCGTCCGAAAATCATAAAGCCGCGAATCATCGTCTTCGGTGCGAAACGCAAGCCAAGCGCCACGGCAAGCACAAAGATGACAAGCGGCACCAGGTTCCCCAACATGGCGGACCATGCAGGGGCAACTTGGTAGGTGGGCTCGGCATTCGCAGAGATTTCCTCTCGCACCATCGGCTGAAGAAAATAGAGCATCGCCCAGCTAACCGCCACGCCGATCGGCACACTTAAGATGCCTGACATGATGCCCAAGGCCATGTACTTATGATCCGACTTCGCCAACATCGCAAGGCCAACCGGAATGGTGAAGATGATGGTCGCACCAGCCATGTATCCCACAATGGTCGACATCATCCACGCTTCCTGATTCGCAGCCAGGGACTGAGCTAATTTGTATCCCCCCATATCCACCGCAATGACCGAGGTCGCCGCGACGGAAGGGTCAGCTCCGATTGCAGTAAACGCCGGCCCTAGAAAATGCTGAATCGTGACGGAAAGCAAAGGCACGGCCGCCATGATGCCTGCCACCGGAACAAAAATAATTCCAATACTGTAAAGGCCCTCCATGAACTCCCTGCCCAACCCCGTATCCGGGTCACGGATCGCAGCCAACGCCCCTAGCACAGCACACGCCATCACCAGGTAAATAACGAACGACTCTAGTCCAGGCATACAAACACCTTTGTGCTATATTGGCCTTCTTCGAAACAAAGCTGGAAGAGTTTGTGAATATTCGAGGAGGTCCTATCCAGTGACACAGGAAAACACGGCTGATGTCATCGTCATCGGTGGAGGCGTCGCGGGTCTGAGTACCGCGATGCAATTAGCACAACGCGGTCGGCAGGTCATTGTGCTGGAACGCGAACAATTGGGCAATGGATCAACGGGTCGTGCTGCCGGCCTCCTGGGACAATTGAGGGGGACCTCCGCAGCAACTCAAATGCTGATGGACGGTGTCGAGATCGTCAAAGAACTGGAGCAAAAGGCCGATGTCGACATCTTTGTCCAGACGGGCTCTTTACGAGTTGCCGAAACTCCCGAACGAGTCCAAGAGATCGTCGACCTTGTGGAAATGGGAAAATCGATCGGCTTCGACATCGACCACCTCCCCATTCCCGAAGTGGCCGAAAAGCTTCCGTACATGAAAACCGACGATTTGCTTGATGCCTGCTATTGTCCCACGGACGGGCATCTACAGCCTGCCGAATTGGTGAGCGCTTACATCAAGGTAGGCCGAGACCATGGCGTCCGTTTCGAGACCAACTGTCCGATTACCGAGATCTGCATTCAAAACGGTCGAGTGACCGGTGTGAAGACGGAACAGGGTGAATTCTTTGCCGACTGTGTCGTGAACGCGGCAGGCCCCTGGTCCTATCTCATCGCAGATCTTGCCGACACCAACCTACCGACAGCGGCTCTGCAACACTATTACCTCACCACTCGTCCCGATGAAAACCACCCCGTTGATCGCATCAGCCCTGCGATTCGCGATCGTCATCACCGCATTTACAGTCGTCCGGAAAGTGGTGGACTGATCGTGGGAATCTATGGTGAGGAAACGGTCGAACATGAGATGGAATCGGTGGCCGCGACCTGGGACATGTCGGCAATGAAGACGCGTCGCGACGACATCTTCGTGGCAACCTTGATTTATGCAACGCAACAACGGTTCCCTTGGATCAACGAACGCACACCAATGACGATCACGACCGGTATCATGACGTTTACACCGGACGGAAAACCGTTCTGTGGCAAGATGCCCAATGTCGAGGGGCTCTTTCATTGCGCGGGTTTCTCGGGACACGGAATTGTCCAAAGCCCAGCCATCGGCGTGATTATGGCCGATCTTATCCTCGACGGGAAAACGGATTACGATATTGCTGCGATTCAAGCCGATCGATTTTTCGACCTTCCAGAACTTGAAACGCGAGCACAAATCAAATCCAAGTGCTACGACATGCACGCCGGTTACTACGGTCGTGTTGAAGGTAGCTCCGGTTCGACATCCAGCAGCGCGTAACTACCAGCTATGAAACTTCTCGTTCCAACGAAACGTGTGATCGACACCGACCAGCGCATCCAGGTACGCGACAATCAGGCCGAGGCCGACGATGCGGATTCGCCCTACATCATCAATCCCTTCGACGCGATCGCTCTCGAGGAAGCCTTGCGTCTGCAGGAAAGTTCAAATGATGAAGTCGAGGTCGTGATCGTTGGGATTGGCCAAGAGGATTACGAGCAGGAACTGCGAACCGGTCTAGCCATGGGTGCCGATCGAGCGATCTGGATCGAAACGCCGTCGAAACTCGACCCTTGGAATGTAGCCAAAACACTCGCTGCCCTGGTCGACAAAGAGGCACCCAATATCCTGCTCATGGGCAAGCAGGCCGTGGACGACGACTCCAACCAGGCTGGCCAATTTCTGGCCGCCATCCTGGGCTGGCCGCAGGCAACCTTTGCATCTCATGTTGAGATGGCCGGGGAATCGGTACGCGTCGGCCGTGAAACCGATCGAGGCATCGAAACGATTCTCGTCGACCTGCCAGCCGTGATCACCACCGATTTACGATTAAACGAACCTCGTTATGCCTCACTGCCGAGTATCCTCAAGGCAAAAAAGAAAACGATTGAACGACTAGCGTTCAGCGATCTCGCCGTCGACCTGGAACCCAGAATTGAAATCAAATCCATGGTGACCACGGCCTTGGAACGAGAATGTGTACAACTTGAAAATGTAGAGCAGCTTGCTGAACAGCTTACCGATAGCTCTAAAACCGAGTGAGCGAAAGACAGGAGATCAGGATTCGATGCGGGTTTTGGTAGTCGGGGAACATGATGGGCGTGCGATGCGGAGCATCAGCCGTTCGGCGCTGCAATTTGCACGATCGGTCGCGGGATCCGCGGACGATTCAATCGAATGCCTGATCCTTGGTGCCGACACGGACGCCGTGATTCAAGACGCTGCTCAATTCTCACCCGTGCTATCTGCAAACAGTGCCGCCTTGGCCGACCCATTGTCAGATCGCTACGCCCACGTGATCGCCGAGGTGGTGACAACTCGCAACGTCGACCTTGTCGTCGCAGCCTCCTCGACTTTTGCCAAGGATGTGGTTTCGCGAGCGGCTGGATTGTTGGGCGGAGTTATGGCAAGCGATGTCGTCGGCCATGATGTGGTCGACGGAGAATTACACCTTCAACGACCGATGTACGCTGGAGCTGTCCTGGCGACGGTCGCCCTGCACGGGCACCCACAAGTTGTCACCGTGCGAGCCTCATCTTATCCCGCTGTTGAGGCTGCAACCGAAGCCTTCGACGTCGAGAACATTCCAGTCAATGGAGAGGCCCTGCCCAATCGCATGCATTTCGAGGGCCTCGCCTCGAAGGCAAACCATCGGCCTGATGTGACCGAGGCCCAGGTGGTGGTTTCCGGCGGCCGAGGCGTCAAGAATTCCGAGGACTTTGAACAACTGGTGGGCGGACTCGCAGACTGTCTGCAAGGAGCAACCGGAAGTTCGCGAGCTTTGGTCGATGCCGGCGTGACTCCGAATGACATGCAGGTTGGTCAAACCGGCAAGATCGTAGCTCCGGAAATCTACGTCGCCCTCGGACTCTCCGGCGCGGTCCAGCATTTGGCCGGCATGAAGAATTCGAAGAAGATTGTCGCGGTCAACAAAGACCCCGATGCGCCTATTTTTCAATTTGCGGATTACGGGCTCATCGGCGACGTCTATGAGATTGTGCCAAAATTAATAAGCCTGCTTTCCAGTCGAACGTCCTGAGACAGATTCGACGGCAAGGCAGGAAGCATGGAGAACATGTTCTCAGCTGCACGCGGAGCATGATCACTCTTGGATTTGGGAATCGATCATCGACGTTAGCGACTCGATGAGTAGAATAAACGGATGCCTTCGATATCCCTAAGTACGATCATCGCCGAAAGCACACTGACCCGAGAGATTTTCGGAAACATTCCACCGGCTTCCAAGATTCTCTTCTATCTCTTGGCGACCGTATCGCTGGCCATATTTGCATGGGGTTGTTATCGCCGTTGGCGAGTTTGGAACCTTGGACAACCCTCCGGGTCCTGGAGAAACTACCTGACGGGATCCAGCGGCCGATTCCTTCAAAACATCCTGCTACAACGGCGTGTTTTGGGCCGTGGCTTCACTGGCGTAGCCCACGTCATGCTGTTCTCCGGATTCGTGGTCCTGTTGATCGGCACCACATTGATCGCGATCGAACACGGCTTGGCCGGAATCGTAGGACGTCCAGCGACGGATCCGCTTTTCCACAAGGGCATCTATTACGCGATCTTCGAACTCTTGACGGACACCTTCGGCTTGGCGTTCATGATCGGCGTGGTCTACTTTGCCAAACGACGTCTTCATCCACCAAGCAGTGTCTCTCACAGCCCGCTCGATTGGGTCGTCTTAGGCAGTCTCTTTTTGATTGGCTTGACGGGCTATGTCGTGGAGGGTTTTCGCATCATTCGCGAGGACACTTACCTGGCGGGACTCTCGCCCATTGGCTATCTGTTTGCCATGGCTTCACGGCAAATGGGGATCGACTCTGCCTCAGCATCTCAATTTCATTTTGCGTTATGGTGGATCCATGCCATTCTGGCCTTGGTGTTGATTGCGGCCTTTCCCTATACACGATTGCTACATGTGATTGCCGGATCGTTGAATCTGACGCTGCCGGCAGAACGGCTGGGAACGATGCGCCCGGTGAGCTTGGAAACCGTGGAGGAAACAGGAGTCATCGGCGTCGGAAAGGTCGAAGACTTCTCACGTCGCCAGCTATTGATGATGGATGCATGTGTCTCGTGCGGACGCTGCGAGGACGCCTGTCCGGCCTGGGAGTCTGGGAAACCGTTGTCGCCCAAACAGGTTGTCCAGGATTTACGCGGCCACCTGAACACAACTTCCATCCATGCCAACCAGCAAGAGGAATCGTCAGATTCGAATGTCCCACTGCTGCCTGACGTGATCTCCTTGGAAACGCTTTGGTCGTGCACCACATGCTCGGCATGCGTCGATGTGTGTCCGCTGGGAGTCAGTCCGCTCGGCATGATCACGGACATGCGGAGAAACGTTGTCGGCGAAGGTCAATTCCGCGGCAGCGCTGCGACAGCTCTCCAGAAAACCCAACGATCTGGTAACCCCTGGGGGATGTCAGCGGGCGAGCGAATGGATTGGACCGATGGCCTGGAAGTACCGACAGTCGAAAGCAACCCAGACTTCGAAATCCTGTACTGGGTTGGCTGCGCCGCTTCCTACGATCGACGCCTACAAAAGGTCGCCCGCTCCGTGGTGCAAATCCTACAAGCAGCCAAGGTCAATTTCGCTGTTCTGGGTTCTAAAGAACGTTGTACAGGTGAGTGTGCCCGTCGCATGGGCGATGAGTTCTTGTTCCAGGAACTAGCTCAAACGAACATTGCAACCTTCGAACAGCATCAAGTCCAGAAGGTAATCACGCACTGTCCTCACTGCTTCAATAGCTTCCAAAATGACTATCCCCAGTTCGGCGGGCAGTTGGAGGTGGTTCATCACAGCCAATTCCTGAACGACCTGGTCTCCGAAAAAAAATTACCTCTCAAGTCAGATGCGATTCATCAAAACGAGCAGCTGACCTTCCACGATCCCTGCTATCTGGCTCGAGCCAACGGCGTCGTGGAACCACCACGAGAAGTGTTGCGTTCGGTTGCGAAGACCAGTGGGCTCGAAATCATCGAGATGCCACGACACGGCACGAATACTTCCTGCTGCGGAGCAGGAGGAGGTCGCATGTGGTTTGACGACAGCCCCGATGAGCGAATCGGAAAAGAACGGGTTCAGGAAGCTTTGAATACGAACTGTTCCAACATTGCGGTGGGCTGTCCCTTCTGCCTTACCATGCTTTCGGACGGCGTAGCCGCAGCCGACAGTGAGGCGCGAGTCCGGGATATTTCAGAGGTCCTGGTCGAGATGCTTGCCGTTGATTAAGTGAATTACTAGCAACCGTTGCATCACCTCGATGCTGCAATCCAACCATCAAGCGACACCAAGCACTCCTGCGTTATTCTCGCTCTGCTTGTTCCCGCTTCAGTTCTTCTCCCTCCAGAACGGTTAACGCTGAAGCAAATAGAGCGGTCGGCACAGCGACCACAGCAAGACCGACGATCATCAGACAGCCAGTAAAGATCTTTCCACCGGTGGTGATGGGATAAGTGTCTCCATAACCAACGGTTGTCAGCGTCACAATCGCCCACCACATACAATGGAAGATGGATCCAAATTTCTCAGGCTGTTCCTGTGACTCGAAATAGTAGATCCCGACTGAACTCAGATATAACACGAAGGCTGCGGCCACAAAGGCCAACACCAATTCTTCACGAACACTGACAAACGCATTCTTGAATCGCATTATCGCTGAGTTGTAACGAACAAGCTTAAAAATACGAACCAGACGAAACAGTCGAAAAATCCTTAAGGAACGCAGATCGATTTCAAGACTGAGATAAAACGGAAGAATGGCAAGCAAATCAAAAATACCATAGAAGCTGAAAATGTATCGCAGCTTGTTATCCGCGACGTAAACTCGCAAACAATATTCCACGGTAAAGATCAACACCACCACCATCTCAGCAATGGCAAGATACTGACGCGTCGTTTCCGAAAGGTTGGGCAGCGTTTCTATCGAGAATTCGATAAGCGACACAATAATCAATGCCTGGATCGCCCAAGCAAAGATACGCCCGCCTGTCGTGTTGGTGGTTTCTATAATTTCCTTAATGGATTGCTTGAGATTCATCGACGACCTTCCATCTTCGCCACTCGCAACATCTTCACTCTGTCGCAGATTCACCGCACTCGAATCGAGAAACGATATGATGCCAACGTACGGGTCACCATTGCTCAACCTGAAACGATCTCTGACTGGCTACAGCTTTAGAACGGACAGTCCGTCGGCATGATTTCAATGTCGCGGACACAAATGTGCTGAGGCAACTGCCAACAGAACCAAACGACTTCAGCAAGTTCCTCTGGCATGATAAACGTCGGATTGCCCAGTCGTTCACAATATTCTTCGAAACTAATTCCCATGTGAGCGTGAATGTTAGTTTTCACGAGACCGGGTGCGACATTCATCAAACGAACGTTGTGCTTGGCTTCGGCCTGATTGAGGCTTTCCCCCATCGATCGGACTGCGTGCTTACTTGCATGGTATCCGACCGCCCCCTCGGAAGGTTTTCGATCCCCAACCGAACTAATATTGATAATGGTGCCGCTGCGACGCGATTCCATATCGCCCAGCACCACCTTAATGCCATTCAAGACACCCTTGATCAAGACATCAATTTCGTAGGCGCTCTTTTCAATGTCCATTTGTGCAAAGTCGCCGACATTGATGAACCCCGCACTATTAATCAGGCAAGCAGTGGGACCATACTTTTCTTCGGCAACGGTCACTGCATCTTTGAAAGCAGCATAGTCAACAACATCCAGTTGCTGGTAAATGACCTCCCGATCCTTCAATTCCTCAATCGGCTCGATGTGTCGAGAAATCAATAAACAGGGATGTCCCTCGTCGCTGTATTTGATCGCCAAAGCTTTGCCAATGCCTTCACTGGCACCCGTGATCACAACAAGTGTTTTTGACATCTTCGATTTTCCTCTGGTGAGCGAACGTGACCGCCTCCATTATCCACAGCCACCAGAGAACAGAAAGAGCGGAATCGAGAGAGAGAGAGCAGATCGCGTTCGCTATTAATGAAGCCGAAGCAGCCAGAAACTCAAGAGCCTTGCCCTATCTACTCATTCTCGCAAAGGTCAACGGACGAAGGTGATTTACAGCTCCGGCGGCTGCCAAAAGCGCATCGGTCGCAAATCCAGTTCCTCACCCGAAGAATCAACATCTTCGCGACGCTCGTCGAATTCTTGAAAAATCGAATCCAGCGCTTTCACGTCGAAATCCATTCGACGCGATCGACCATCATCTTCACTTGCGAGTGCAAGGGTCTCAGGCGTTGGGGATGCGGCATCGCGAATCGATGTAGAGTCGAACAGCAAAGCTGCAGCAATGTCACCGTTCGCAGCTGGTCGCGCGGCAGAAACATATCCACCGTCTTGGAATGCGACAACGAGATCACTCGTCGTAAAGTCAAAATCGCAATTCCAGTCGCCATCGGCCCAGGTCGAATTCCCGGCGGTGTCGTCTTCAAACTCGCCAACGGTGAAAACTGTGACGAGATCAGCCGAATCGAAGTTGCCATCAAGATTGGCATCACCACGAGTTGTTCCGAGCACATCACGAATCATAAAGACGAGATCATCGGTATCGGCTTGACCATCTCCGGTCAAATCAAAAGCAGCATCTCCCCCATTAATACCGACGCAAAGCAGGTCAACATCCGCGATGTCGACCTGACCGTCTTGATTAAAGTCGGCATCCGTCGTCAACATGGATCCCGGTGTGGGAGAAGCAGCCGTCCAGCTTTGTGCGGCATTTCCATATCCGCTCAAACTTGACCGCACCAACGACTGTCCCGCTCCGTCCGCAGCAACGGGCCATGGCGACACGTCGTCATAAATGACCTCATCGGAGAGGTAATGGCCAACAACATCAGCATTCGGGCCGACGATCTCAGGTCGACGCAACTGGAGTTTCTCTGAATCATCGTTGAGTCGGCCATCAAACTCACCGAGCAGGACCACGTTTTCGTCAAGCTGATAGTGTGCCCGGAAAGCAGATAGACGAGTTGCGTTATCCTCATCAGCTGGATCGAAACCAATCACCGTTACGACCTGGCCTGCAGCCAAGGTTGTACCATCGGCGAAGTTAAAGTCGACAGCTCCACGCAAACGCCAAGCAGTCAGATCGACCGGTTCGGCAGTCGGATTGATGACCTCAACATATTCCAAGTCATCAACGGTTAACGTCGGATCGATCGCGAGCGCGGCAACCGAGACAGGACCTGGATGATAATTGATCTCACTGATCACAATCGGGCCAACGCGAGGCGTTGAATTCGCGGCGCCGAGTGTCACCTCTGTCATCGGAGTCAATCTGCCACTGCCGTTCGGACTTCGTCCCCAGGATTCACCCGTTGGCGAACCGATAAATCGCACATCGTCAGCAAATGCCTGGGGTTGGCCATTTTCATTCGGCACAATTAACCAGACATCGTCACCGTCAGATCCATTGAGCGCGATGTCATTTGGACCTGGTGTCTCCGGTGTTGGGTTGAAGTTCCCCTCATCAAAGACGATGTATTGCCCGGCATCCAAGATCGTGCCATCGGGAATTCGATAGCCATCCAGGTCTGCAGCCGAATCACTCAACCACCAGCCGCTGATGTCGATCGAGGAATCCGTCACGTTGGCCAGTTCGATCGAGTCGACCAACGGCAGGTCTGTGTTGGTCAACACTTCATTGATGACAACCCCGACCGCATCCTGTGAAGCGATCCCGGGAGATCCACCAAAGGCGACACTTCCCCGCCACTGGTAGTGCTTACCCATTTGATCCCGTGGTGTCCCAGCTGGGTCAATCAGCTCCAGGGTTGCACCAACGCCATCGGCTCGGACAGGCCAGGGATCGGCGTCGTTGTAAGTGACATCCAGAATCGTCTGATTGGTGGCGTCGACAAGTGAGATACGCTCGCCCGCATTGTCCAATCGACCGCTGGCAAACTCACCGGCGATTCTCGCCGCATCCCCGTAACGTAGCTGGAACGCGTTCAGATCACGAACGACGAGAGTCGACTCGCCGCTACCAAGAATCAGTGAGGGGAAGGTGAAACTCACGCCGGCGTCAAACTGAACACCCAACAGATTCAGTGGTTGAGCGCCGATATTCGAAAGCTCGATGAATTCAAAATCATCATCATCCAGATTGGCAATTTGCTGTCGTTCTTCTGCCGTGGGCTCAGCAGGATGATAATTGATTTCGGTAATTGCCAACGAGTCGGCGATCGGATTCGCAACAGTACTCGTGATCGTCACGTTCGAAGTGCCGATCAATGCTCCCTGGAAATCGTATGCTTCGACCGTTACCGGATTGGCCCCCTCAGCCAACGGAACGTCGATCTGCCACTCCGTAACATCGGTCCACGTCACATCCAACGGAACGCTACTACCGGCCAATCGGATCTCACGTACATTGACCCATCCGTTTCCTTCGATCGTGGCGACGGACTCATCTACCGTCGCTGCAGGAGAGGTTATTGCAAACTCAACATCAGGTGCCTGACGTTCAATTTGCGTCATCAGGTAATCGGATCGCCGAACCAAATCAGTCAAGTGCCGATCAAAGCGTTGTCTCGGCAGCAGCTCTCTCCAATGATCGGTCCAACGCTGCATGTACTGCTCGTTGAATGTGGTCTGAATCATGTCATGAACATGGCCGTAATACATATGCTCATGGTCAGGCACACGAATGAGTTTTCGCAGGTCCTGATTCCCTACGAGTGCACGGCGATAATCAAAGAAGGCATCCAAGTCATGAGGCAAGAACAAGAAGCGATTGTCTGACGGCCTCTCAAATAATTGGAAGTTATGTTGAGATCCATCGGCACCATAATTGTCGCCATGTCCTGTCATGACTGAAAAGGCGAAACCTCGCAGCCATTGATCGACATCGATCACATCCGCAATCTGATTATTGAATTTATCACCCGACTGCCCAAACACGCGGGTAAATTCCATGAGTTGGCTGTAATCATTTTCGACACGATTGTTCTTATTGAGAAACGCCCATCGGAAATGTTCCTGATCGTCACCGAGATACCGGATCGGAGTCCCAGCGACTCCGTCCGGGTTCGGCACCTTACGACTTTCGGGGTCTCTATCGACGGTTTGCTGTGGGAAATAGGTCAGTTCATACTCATACAATTGCCCATCGCTGCCGTTCTCATATTGCTCGTCGAGAAAGACATCTGAATATCGAGCCAACTGAGCTTCAGCCGACCCGGTATGTTGCTGCTGCGGCGTGATGATATTGAAAAGATCGTTGTATTCGGTTGGCAGGCCACCGACGTGATTCATGCCATGATGGTATAAGTGTTCGCGTTGTCCAAAACCGGTGCTTTCCGAGCGGTCCAACGTGATACCGTTATGGACGCCACGAAAGAGATGGTCGGCGTTAAAACCGATTCGAAAACTACAACGTGGCTGAAATGGTCGGGCACGTTGACTACCACTTAGCCGAACACTCGCCTCGTAAAACACCTCACTCTCGTTATAAATCATGGTGGCCGGCACCATGTCGTTGCTCATCAACTCGATGGTCTCGTGCAACATGCGGGCATCGTCCGGGTGAAGCACCAGGCGAAAGTTGTGCAGTCCCCCATCTGCCGCAAGACCATCGTCGACCTTGTAGAGCGCCCTAGAATCGCGTCCCCTGCGCGGATACGTCGATGTGACTGAATTCGAATCAGTTCCCTCAACGTAGAACTGCACAGTAGCGCCTGCCTCCTGACCTGGAATCATCCCGCGATATTCCCCGCCGCCAACCGAGTTCATTTCGGTACTGATCCAATCACCCGCTTCAACGGAATACCAGAGATCCAGACCTGTAACGTTATCAGGATCTTGAGCGACGACAGAAACCGTAACCGCCTCGTTCTCATCCGGCACAACGGGTGAGTGTCCGAACTCAGCGTAGGTAGGACCAATATTCTCTTCGACCGTCGAATTTTGACGTCCCGGCGTCCCGTGATTTTCGGGCTGTACAATCGGCGTGGAACGAGGCAATCGATTGAAGTAAAGCCGAGTATTCAGAAGGTTTGCACCGGTGACCCACTTGGCCTTATAAGAGATCCTGTACTCGAAGCCATTGCGAATACCGACAAATTCGTCTCCGTTCTTCAACGTCGTTTCAGCATGGTTGTGCATGTGCTCAGTGGCACCCGTGGCGACAAAACGCAGAACCTTATTGTTAGGATCATCGGGGTCGACGACGACCTGGCTGTGGCGGTGATTCCCAATCAGCCGCCACTTGTCGGCGTGCTCACCCACGGTGTCACCTTCAAAACTACCGTTCTGAATAATCTCAATTGCCTCACCGTTGGGTTCTTGAATCACGCTGATGTCATCCAACAAAACAACACCATCGGCCAACATGCCCATGACAAACTCTTCCCAAGTCCTATCAGGCCCAAGCGAACTGCGATTGGCAGCTCCCTGATAGGTGTAGGTTTTCCACGATGACTTTTCGCTCTCATCGCTCGCCGCCCAGGCTAAGCCCCGACTATTGTCAGCATCTGGATCGCGCAGTTCCAAGCTGGAACCGCGACCATCGGCGGCAAACGGCCACTGACCGTCCTCATAATATTCCACGACATCCGCGGGATTGGCCTTTTCATCCAAGAGCACGATGCGGTCCGTCTGGTTATTCAGACTACCGCGGAAGCTGCCAACGATCTGTTCGGAGATTTCCGGATACTTGAGCTGCAGATCTTCCGCATCTCGGGCCACAACCAGATACGAACCGGGCGTCAGGCTCGTCCCTGCAGGGAAATCGAAATCGACGCCGTCATCGAGTTGCCATCCCGACAAATCAACGATCTCGGTCCCACGGTTGTACAGTTCAATCCATTCTTCATCGCTTTCCTGATACGACGTTGGCGATTCACCCGGAACGGTGATCGTACCCGTGTAAAGTTCCAAGCCAAACACGACATCCGAGCTGGATGCGGATCGTTGATGGACCTCCGCGGAAATCAGGTTTTCCCCAACAACCAACAAGTCCGTCGGTATCGCGATCGCTTCACTCACGCCAGCATTATTGACACTTCCACTAGCACGAGTCTGATGATCGACCGGTCCGTCCGGCATTTTGACTCGCAGAACCTCGATCCCATTAAGGTAGATGATCACACCGTCATCGATCACATGTCGCAACTGGAACTGATCAACCTTATCTAATTGCTCCTGGCTAATATCAAAGTCGGACTCGAGATAATAAGTCAGGATGTCGTTCGCTCGGGGATCATCAAACTCAGTATTCAAACCAGGGCCGGGCAGTGGTGCCGTTTCAGCGCCCAGCATTCCCGGTCCCGACGACCAATTCCCACCCACAGCGTGAGATGACTCAGCCCAATTCGCAGGCAAAGACTCTCCGGACTGATTGTAGCGCCATACCGCGTCAAACGGCATCAAAACTTGTGTGTCGAACGTTGGCGGCGCACCAGGGTCAGCAGCCGTTGCGCGGAAGTTATACATAATCTCGTTGATGACGATCTCATCGCGCAGCTCAAACAGGTTGGCAGCACCCGGCGTCTCTTCCGAAGTGAACAACAGATCATCGCTATCGGCATGTTGCCCACGCCCCACGGAATCGATTTCCACTTCGGATAGCACAAGCTGGCGATCAGCACTATATAATCGCACATCATTCCCGGCTCGCGGCGAGTAAGCAGCACCAGGTGATACCACGAGGTAATCATTCGCGGTCAGTTCCGTCCCGGCGGGAATCGAGTGCTCAAAATCCCCTACCACGAGCTTCATGCCCGATACGTCGACCGACCCCAATCCGGTAGTCGTCAACTCAACAAAAAAGTCCGTAGGCGAATCGGCTCCACCCACCTCATTGATGACGACCGGCAGAGAATCGAAGCGAAGCGGCACACGCGGCGAAGTGATCGACGTCATCTCCATCGCGAAGACCATATCGGGATCATCGCTACGATGCTGATGCACCTCGACTGCCAACACATTACGTCCGTTGACAAGACTGCCCGAGGGAACTTCAAGGGTTCCACTCGAAGTCGCATTTGTCAATTCGAACATCGAGGTTGTCTCAAAGCCGATGTCGCCAGCTGGCATATTTTGACGAGCAATTTCTTCGCCATTTAGATAGACCACAGCGCCATCATCCAGCATCAGATCGACCAACAAACGTGTTCGGTCCGTCACTTCATTGAAGTCAAATTCCTTCCGGAAGTAATGAGTTGGCGGTCCTAGTGACAGCTCAGTATTACCGGCTGGTGGCTCAGCAAAAAACTGAACTTCACTCAGTCCGACAAAGTTGAGTGCGTTCCCGTAGTTGGCAACTCCATCAGACGTGTCTACGTCGATCTTGATGTACCGGGCACTCGCTCCGTTCAGGTCAATCACCTGAGAGAAGTCGGTTTCGGTGCCGGGTGCTTGATCGAAAACCTGGTTTTCGATCAACAATGAGAAGTTGCCATCCTCACCGGCAACCCAGATATCCGCCAGAGCGACCCCCTGATCCAAACAGCAGTCGCCGACATCGACATGGTTGTAGTTCCAGACACGCATCGAATCGACCGACAGAGTTTGCCCTAAATCAAAGGTAATCTCTGGATCAAGATCCGGCGGCAAACCAAAGAAGGTACCGGTCGTCACCCACATGTTACCCGCGGATTTGGAGAACACGTGGGCGTCTCCAACCATTCCTGAGCCATCAATCGTGTGGATCGGGTCGTGACTGGCCAAGGCAGATGATGCTGTGGCACTTACGCCCGTGACCATTTCCGAGGTAGCTCCTACTAATCGCGCATCACCAGCGAAGTAGGGTCCCTGTTGATCGGGCTCGCCACCCGACCAACCACTATCGTCGTAATCGGGACTTCGCCAGTTCGTACCAAGATCGGTTCCCGAAGCATCAAACTTCCAGGAATCATCCTGGGTAAGCAGTTGCTGAATCACATCCGGATCCGGCTCAACCTCTTCCGGAAAATTAGCCGCGCCCGGAGTGCCCCCCACGATGATACTGGACGACCAGTTCTCAGCGCGCCGGCTCAGCGTATCCTCATCAATCTTCGCCAACGAAGCTCCCGAGCCATCCGCCGCGATGGGCCACTGACCGCCATCGTCGTAATCGATCACATCCATGCGACGATCATTGCGGTCACGCAACTCCAGACGTTCACCCTGATTGGACAAACTGCCTTCGTAGGGGCCCATCACCTCGGCACCTTCTTGCTGCAAGGCAGCCGGATCCTTTGCGAGAACCAGGTACCCTCCTCCTGGCACAATGGTTCCCTCTGGGAATTCAAAGGAGATGCCTTGTTGAAGACTCCACTTCGAGATGTCCATATCGACGGCCATCTGATTGTGAAGTTCAACAAACTCCAGCGATTCCTGCCCTTCTAGGGGGTGATACATAAGTTCGTTGAACACGACAGTGCTATCCAGCACCAATCGAATTTCAAGCGATTCCAAACCGTGTCGGCGAAGGCGTTTTTTAGAATTCATGAACTCTTTTTTAACCAGAATGAGTGCGTAAAGCACGCAAATATTCTGGAATGGAAAGGATCTTGAATAACTTAATTAGCGTTCGGTGGATTTATTTTATTTCCGCCTGAAATCGCTGCCGCCTTTGTCGAAGCTTTTGCACCATTTCCGCGTTTTCGTCTTTGAGCGCAATTTCGATAGCGCGCGCGACAACTTTAACAGCTTCGCTGTAATTGCCAGCGGCGGCATAGGCCTCAGCCAATGTATCCAGATAAGCGGCATTAGAATTTTGCGTCGCCGAACAGACACTGGCTGCCAATTCGATCGCTCGCGATGCATTTCGTATCGTCGGATCTTGATCGGTTGCTAACAGCCATGCCAGGTTGTTGGCTGCCTCGACCTGTTGCGGATGCTCTTCTAACAACTGGTTGTACTGGGCTACAGCCGATGCCGACTTGCCGGACAGCTGGAGCGTTATCGCCAAGTTGAACCGTGGTTCCCTCGCCCGTGGTTCCAGGGTTGTGGCACGCTGGAAGAGTTCGACCGCTTGTTGAACCTGACCGATTCTTGCATAGGCCTGCCCTAAACGCACGATTCGATCGACATTGTCGGAGGCCAGGGGCTGGGACTGACTGAGCAGGGCACTCGCCACATCACGATCGCCTCCACCGGCCAGGACTGCAAACGCCAATTCAATTCGAGTATCAAACTCGGTTGGCTCTAGTTGGATGGCTTGTCGCAGGGCATGAACTCGATCGCGAGGGCGATCTTGTTGTTGGGCGATCCTGGCCAACAACTGGTACGCCTGCAGTAAACGATTCCGATCACTATCCGTCCTCGCATTCGCATTTGTCGCATTGGAGTACTGTCGTACATACTTTTCCAATTCAATGCGTGCGTCATCCAAGTAGCCACCTTCAAGGTAAGCACGAGCAACATTGACTCCATGGGGAGAAAATCTGCGTGCGACATTCATCCCCGAAAAGGGAACAGCGGTTTCCGCGAGTTTTTGAGGCGAGCGATTCAACAACCGCACATCTTTGAGTAGTTGATCGACCTCCAGCGGACCTCGGTAAATCGCGGCAATCGCTCCTTGTTCGTCGAGCAAGAAGCTGCAGGGGACCGGCAAAGATCTTTGGCGGTAGAGCACATCGTTGTGAACATTCGTCAGGTCACGTAGTAAATCGGTTTCGGCCCAGCCAAATTCAATCGCATCCCAAGCCTCGACGATCGTTTGGGCGAGTGCTGGATCCGCGTTTTCATCTTGAACCCGGTCCACGCACAAGGCCGTAACCGAAAGCTGGACGCTTGCCAGGTCGTTGGCTCGCTGTTGCAGAGCGGCAAGTTCGGCGACACATGGCTGACACCAGGAAGCCCAGAGGTTAATCAACCGCGGGTTTTTCTTGGCTGGAACAAGAGTCTTCTGCTGCGATTCGAAATCAGAAAATTGAATATTCTCCAAACGATGCCTCTGCAACAGCACAATGCGAGCGGTTTCCTGGCTCGGAGTTGGCATCAGTTCAGACGGCGGCAGCACCACACTAGAACGTGGCTCAAGTGGCAGCGCGTGTCCCGTACCCTGAACAATCTTATAACGAAGAGCCGATTCCAATCCTTCAAAGACTTCTGGGCTTTCCGCACCCGGCCAATGGACAATGACGCGTTTTAGCTTGTCGTTTCCAAGGCCAAAATGAAGCCACTTGCTGGATTGACTGAGGAACCCTTCACCGGCTCGTAAGGTTTTGATCTGCGGCCGCTGCTCTTCTGCATGCGTAATAACGGTGACACGAGCGCCAATTGCATCGCGATTGCATTGGGTCCCCTCGAGCCGAAAGGCAACCGAACGATGATCCGTCTGCATACGGTTCATTAACAATCGCACTTGAGGACTCGAGCGATTCGCAATCCAGGCATCGAGATCACCGTCTTGATCCCAATCAACCAGTGCCAAACCACGACCATCGTCAGGAAAATCAAAGCCGGTCGCAGCGGAAACATCTGCGAATCGCTGCTGCCCCGTATTGAGGAAACAGCAATTGCGTTCGCGCCCGCTGAAACTGCGACCATTGCGAATCATCTGCGACAGTTGATTCCAGCTATCCAGGTATTCATCCGTCGGAGCGGTTGCATCGACGGGTGATTGCGACACGACCTGTCGCCAAAAGAAACTTCACAAGTCGGATGTATCTTCCTGTGTCACAAAGCCGTTTGCCACCAACAGGTCCTGCCAACCGTCGTTATTGATGTCGGCAAAGTGAGACGACCAAGCCCAACGCCCCATCGTGACCGCTGCCGGCACACTCACATCTCGGAACGGGCCGGTTGAACCAACGTTTTCAAACAGGGAATTTCCCCGAGCGTGCCGCTGATATTGTTGGAGAGTCGCGTCATCTGCACTCTCCTGAAATTGACGTTGATAGGCAATGCGATTTCCGGCGGATGACCACATGTTGCTGACATACAGGTCCATCATCCCGTCACGATTGTAGTCGCCCCAGGTCACCGACATCCCCGCCGAAATATCCTCAACGCCTAACTCGTCAGCGACGTCCGTAAACTGACCATCGTCATTGCGAAACAGATTATTGCGGCCGTAATCATTGGCGACATACAAGTCCAGGTCACCGTCGTTATCAAAGTCCTCCCAAGCAGCAGCGAAACTGAAACGCCGATTATTTTGCTCAAAACCAACCGCTTGAGTCACATTGGAAAAACGCCAACCACCATCATTTCGAAACAGGATATTGCGGCCACCGTTGTTCGCATCGTGAAAAGGCAGGGGGCGTCCTAAAAGCTGAGATGACGATCGTCGGGAATAACAACAAACATAGATATCCAGATCGCCATCGACATCATAATCCGCGGCAGCCAGAGACATGGGAGGTGCTTCCGGAGTCAGTTTTGACTGCTGAATCTTGAATTGGCCGGAGCCATTGTTTTCGGCCAAGATGATGCCCATCGAAGTAGCCACGATGACATCCTGATCTCCATCATTGTCCAAATCGACAAATAACGCAGTGTGAGTTCCGTTGGTCCATCCAAGGCCAGACTCAACAGAAGTATCGACTGCCGTACCATCCGGTTGCTGGACGAACAAACGGTTAGGCAAACCTGTCAACAAGCCACCTGACTGAGCCAGGAAAACGTCATCCAACCCATCGCCGTTGACGTCGGCAATCGCGAGCCCCTGATAGCCCGTCGATCCAATGCCATAATTCTGTTCCGTTCGATCCAACCAATGGTCGAGACTATATCGAAGTTGCTGTTGGAAGGCATCCGACTTTCCGATGGCCGCCGTCGTGCAATCCGACCAGAACGGCGAACCGTTCAGATGGCAGACGACCTCTTCGTAATCCATCAGATTGATCGATACGAGACGGAGATCACTCTCACCATTCAGCTTCCATTCGCATCGCCATGTAGCCGACTTTTGCAAATGGCGAGCGTTGATCTGGCCGCTAAGATGAAAGTAGGCGAGCGTCTGGACATTGCCTTCAGACAGATCGATCGAAAACAGCTTGAATTTGCACTGCCGTTTCGCGACACTTCGCAGCGGCTCCGATAGATGCAACATCGCCTTCTGAAAACCGTCTGCGCCGGAATAGGTCATCCCGACATCCGTTACGCCGGATGTGTCACGGATCTGGCTTTCGTCGACTTTCGAATTCGATAAACGAGCCGATGCTTCAGATCCGTTTGTGGAAGCATCCAATTGACGCCGAATGACGAGCACATCATCCTCGTAAACCAGCGGCGGCGAATCAGGTCGCAAATTGGAACATTGAAAGGATGCATCCAGCAGCTTACGCATCTGCTCCACTTCGGGAGCCGGATAACTCTTCAACAGGTCGGCCACCTCTTGTAACCTTTCGCTGACCAATTGGCTGACTCGTTCGGTATCCCAATTTCCAGCGACATCAGCATCCAAAACATTGGGCATACCCAGCTGAGCGCGAGCGATTTCCGCTGTTGGTTCGGTCGAGTCGCTGAGATCCCCGTGTGCTCCGATGGCAGATTGCTGGTTTCGTCCCGTTTCCGAAACTGGAGCCACTTCTTTTCGAGAATTGCAGCCCCAAAGACAGAGCCCGATCACCATCAGGCCTATCAGCCTGCTCGAAAATGCGGCGGAAACAGACGCCGAAACAAACGTTTCGGTAGAAAAAAGTTGATTCTGCATATCTGCTAGTTTACCATCGGCGGTCAACCGCCGGGTAACGCGATTGCGTCAACTTTTCAATGGAGGCTGCCAACATGATGTCGCTCAAAAAAGTATTGATTGTTTCGACGGTTTTGTGCTTCGCCTTAACAGGCTCAACTCAAGCGGAAATCGTTGGTTTGTGGCGATTCGACAGTGACGTCGATCCACAACCGGATTCCAGTGAGTACGGAAACGACGCATTCGCACAGGGCGATGCTGTCTCCTGGGTCGACGGCGGTGGTGATCGTGGCGGAGCCATGAACTTCGCGGGCGAAGGTGACCAGAATCCCGTTGGTTGGCTTGAAGTCGAAGACTCAGATTCGCTTTCGATCGAAGAAACGGGCATCACCATTGCGGCCTGGGCTCAGTTCGAACAGTTCGACACCTGGAACGCCATTGTCTCCAAGACGGGTTCGTCAGCTCAAAACAAACCATCTCCGTATGATGTTTACACGCATCGTGGTGATGGACGAGTCAGCTTTTATGCCGGCGAAGGCAGCGGGGCGATTAACCAAGTCAACTCCTTAGACTCATCCGAGGTTGAAGAATGGCAACACATCGCGATGACAATGACTGAAGACGGCGAGGTCTTGCACTATCTGAACGGTGAAGAAAACGGTGACGGCTTCATCGACGTCGAATTCGAGCCGTTAGTCGACGAAGACATGCCCTTGTTCATTGGTAGCCGTATGGACGGAACAACGAATATGCATGGCATGCTGGATGACGTGGCAATCTTCAGTGAGGCCCTGACTCAAGAACAGATCATGACGATCATGGCCGGCGACTTCAGTGATTTCGGCGCCGGCGGCGGTGGCCCAAGTGTTCCCGGTGATTTCGACAACAACGGTACGTTGGATGAGGTCGACATCGATCTACTCACAGCGGAGGTCAATAAGGCCGAAGCCGATCGTTCAAATAGTTTCGACGTGAATAACGATGGCGGTGTCAATCAACTGGACCGCACAACGTGGGTCAAAGATCTCCGCAAAACGTGGTTCGGCGATTCGAACAATGACGGTTCGTTCGATAGTGCTGATCTGGTACAGGTCTTTACTCGAGGTGAGTACGAGGATACCGAAGCGGGTAACTCCAACTGGGGTGACGGCGACTGGAATGGGGATCTTGATTTTTCCTCAGCGGATCTTGTCACGTCGTTCACAGACGGCGGTTATGAAGCAGGTCCCGTCGCGGCCGCTGCTGCCGTGCCAGAACCCGCTTCGCTGCTGACGCTTATTCTGGGTCTTTGCCTGACTCCGTTATGGCTTCGTCGACGAGTTTAACCCCGTCGCTTGTGGCTTGATGAAGGTTACAACAAACTCAATCGTCAAGTTGTCCATCGCAGCCGTGCTTCTAATCGCCGGCTGCGAGGTCGAACCGTTGAAGCCAGCGGTCGACGAGCCAGCTCAACAAGCCGAATCGCAAGAAACCGCCGGCGCAAGTCAGAGGCCGGCGACGATTTCGGTCTCGGAGCCTCCTTCGGTATTTGAGCGTAATCTGTGGGATAGCGAAGCGTTCAGTAGCGCCGCTCAATCCCAACTAAACGTGATCGCCAACTGGGTCAGGGATCCAGCAAAAGTCTCCGGCGAACAGCTCTCGAACTTGATCACACCAAGTTTTCAGAGCCACCAGCTGCGGCCGGAACGCTTATCGACCGTCTTTGAGGATCATGGTCTTACCGTACAACGTCACGAATCGATCGCCACCGATTCAGCCGTCGTCCAGAACGGTGCGGAAGGTTTTCTTCGCGCCCTCCATCAACTCACGGCTCCCTTCACCGATGCGAGCGACGTGCGGTGCAAGTTCAAGATCTTCGGCGTCGACATGGAAGCCGATCAGGTAACCACCGCGGTCGTGGTTCGCCTCGGCGGACGCACAGCCACGCAAGCGATCCAACAGACAAGCGAATGGGAATGTCGTTGGACTATTGGGACGCCGCAAACGCCGCCACGTCTGAAATCGATTTCGATAACCAAAGACGAACAGACTTCTTTTTCAGGGCCGAGTGAATGGTTGTTTGCCGACTGCACTGAATCAGTCCTGGGTGGGAATGAGTCGTTTCATCAGCAATTGGTCTACGGACTCGGTCACTGGCTACACCGTCTGGAGTTGTACTATGGCATCATCGCCACGAGTTATCACGGATTAGCTGTGGGAGATGTCAACGGCGATGGGCTGGACGATGTCTATCTTTGTCAGCCCGGCGGCATTTCGGGAGGACTGCCGAATCGCCTGTACCTGCAACAGCCCGATGGAACAGCTCGTGATGTATCCGCAGAGGCAGGTGTGGACTGGCTGACCGAGACCCACAGCGCATTATTTATCGATCTGGACAACGACGGTGATCAGGATCTCGTGGCGGCAACGATGGCGGGTGTGATCATGGCTGAAAACAATGGCGAAGGGGTTTTTCGGCCGCGGCAATTCAAACTGATTCCCGATGGTCCACCGATTTCACTCGCCGCCGCCGATTTCGACAACGATGGCGACCTCGATATCTACGCCTGCTGTTATGCCCGACGAGCGACCGCCGAAGGAATGGTACGGCCGGTTCCCTATCACGACGCAAACAATGGTAGCCGCAACGTACTGTTGAGAAACGACCGCGACTGGCGTTTTTCGAATGTCACCCAACAGGTCGGCCTCGACAAATCGAACCGCCGATTCAGTCTGGCCTGCGCCTGGGAAGACTTTGACAATGATGGGGATCAAGATTTATATGTCGCGAATGATTTCGGGCGCAACAACCTCTACCGCAACGATGACGGAATCTTTACGGATGTGGCGGCGGAGTTGGGGGTCGAGGACATGTCGGCCGGTATGTCAGTCAGCTGGGGTGACGGCAACAACGACGGATGGATGGACCTGTATGTCAGCAACATGTGGTCCTCGGCTGGAAACCGTATCGCATTCCAACGTCAGTTCCTTGAAGACAGCGTGACACCCGAGACACGCGGCGGCTTCCAGCGACATGCTCGCGGAAACTCGTTGTTCACCAATCTTGGAGCCGGTGATACACCCTTGTTTTCAGATGGTAGTGTCTCAGCAGGCGTCACCGTTGGTGGCTGGGCCTGGTCATCACAATTCGCCGACATCAACAATGATGGCTGGCAAGATCTGATTGTCGCCAACGGTTACATCACCCAAGAATCGACCCAAGACTTGTGAAGCTTCTTTTGGCGACAGGTCGTGTCGCAATCACCAACGGATGCTCAAACACCTGCCAATGCTGAAGATTACCTGGATAACTGGAGCGACCTGGGTGGCATGATCAGCCAAGGTTTCAGTTTCAGCGGACGCGAACGCAACCGTTGTTTTCTGAACACGGGAGGTCAGCAATTCGCAGATGCCTCCTATGTGACCGGCCTGGACTTTATCGACGATGGACGAGGAACGGCGGTAGTCGACTGGGACCACGACGGAGATCTAGATCTCTGGATCTCTAACCGAACGGGACCACGCGTGCGGATGCTACAAAATCGCAGTCCTGAGGGTAATCAGTTTGTGGCTGTCCGATTGCAGGGGACCCGTTGCAATCGCGACGCAATTGGTGCTCGCGTCCAATTGCATCTTCAGAAGACGATTTCAGGTGAAGAATCTTCGTCAGATGGACAACGCAAAACCCTCATCCGAACACTCCGAGCCGGTGAGGGATTTCTCAGTCAGTCATCCAAGTGGGTTCACTTCGGCTTAGGAACTGACTGGAAGATTGATCGTCTGACCGTTCATTGGCCGAGCCAAGATGCGGAATCATTCGACAACATTCTCCCCAACCAACGCTACAGCATCGTCCAGGGTTCGCAACTGGCCGAATCCGTCAACAGCAAACGTTCGGTCCAGCTGCAAGCTTCACAACTTGAGGCCCCACCTTCCAGCGATCGATCCCGCACGTTACTGACTCACCGGATCGCCCTGCCCGACCTTGAATTTCGCGACTTGACCGGCGAAACTCGACGGTTGTCCCACGTAAGTGTTCGAACAGAGCCTCGCTCTTGCACCTTGATTAATCTTTGGGCGAGCTGGTGCCGTCCGTGTCTGGAGGAATTCGACCAACTCTCAAAAGAATGGAGTTTGCTGGAACCGTCAAAGCTACGCGTCGTCGCGCTTTGCACCGATCCTCTCCAGAAAGATGCGGATTTATCGACAGCCAAATCACTGGTCCAGGAATCCAATTGGCCCTTTGAGTTTGGACTGGCGAATGAACAAGTCGTTCAAGCGTTGACCACGTTAAACAACGACATCTTTTATCTGACACAGCCGCTCCCCCTGCCCTGTAGTGTATTGATCGACCAAGATGGGTTGGTCGCAGCGATCTACAAGGGTCCCGTCAAACCACAGCAATTGGCAATGGATATTGAACTTCTGGAAGCCGCCCCCGAGGAACTCACCCGGGCCGCATTTCCCTTTCCAGGAAGGCAAATTGTTCGCAACTACAATCCAAGCCCGTTGAGTTTGGCAACGGCCTATTACGAGGCTGGCTATCTCCAGGACGCACGCAGTGAATTGATTCGATTCCTGAAAAACATTGCGGAGATCAGCGATTTTGATCGACTGACTGATGTGATGGAGGATTCCCTGCGTCCGGGAGCGATCCACGAAAGTCGAGTGCCACGTAATACGCAAACCAATTCGTCGAGCCACCAGGCGATTGAGCGAACAAGGTTGAAGCAGGCCTTACAGGATCTGCAGCGACAGACCACGATCAAGGGTTTTCGGCTGCTGGCCAATATCGAAAGAGACCTAGGGCAACCGCAAAACCAACTGCGCATCTTGCGTCGATTGGTCACTTTGCAACCAGACAGCAATACGGCAAAGGCAAATTTGGCAGTTGCCTTGCTTCGGCAGGGTCAAGCGCCGGCGGCAGCGTCCATTCTGCAAGACATCTCACGTCGTGCATCGGATGATGCTTCGACGATGATCCTTCTGGGACAGTCTTACATGAAAACGGGCCAAGTCCCGTCGGCGATTGAATGGTTTCGCAAAGCCTTAGAGCAGGAAAGCGATAGTCCTGAAATACGACTCAATCTTGGAATCGCCTTGCAATTGCAAGGAAATCCTCTCGAAGCAATTCAACAATATGAACAGATTCTGGCGACTGCCCCTCAGGCAAACGAAGCTGCAAACAACCTTGCCTGGCTGTACGCTACACACAACGATGCGTCGGTGCGTAATTCCACACGGGCGTTGAATCTTGCGCGAGATCTATGCGACCGCACCAACAACGCGATTCCTCCTTACCTGGGTACTTTGGCGGCGGCACTCGCTCAAAGCGGCGAATTCGACGAAGCGATTCGGCTTGCGGAAACAGCTGCCGGGATCGCACGAGGTCGCGGTGATAACGAGATGACCAATTCGCTGGAAGAACGAGCGATTCTATACCGGCAAGGGAAACCTGTCTGGCTACACTCGAAAGGCGAATGAATCGCTGCGCCGAAAATTCCGAGACGACCGCTGGTAGATTTGACTCACAGCAACGCACCCTCGAGGCATGGGCTCCTCACTCAACCATTGTCGCCGAGCCATACATTGCCTTAAGATGGGATTTCTAGACGCTTTCCTATTGATTCCTGTTTCAATACGGCCTTGGGCGTTCCGCTTCGCTTGATGCCCAATCGCTTGATGCCCAAGGTTAAATAAATCGTTGTTGGGGCCAATCTCGGCCAATAGAGATCCCATGAATGATTCCGCAGCGAGCGTTGCTTCATCGTTTCGACCATTCTGGATGAATGAAGCGATGAAACACGAGGATCCTGACACGCCTCAGCCTCTCAACGCCCAAATCAATACGGACGTCTGCATCATCGGCGGAGGATATACGGGGCTTTGGACGGCCATTGAGCTCAAAACGCGTGAGCCCAATCTGGACGTGGTGGTGCTTGAGAAGGAGATCTGCGGCTACGGCGCTTCTGGCAGCAATGGCGGGTGCGCTCTGACACTTGCTCCAAAATTCTTATCTCTATGCAAGTATTTTGGTCTTGAAGAAGCTAAACGCATCGTGATGGGTTCTGAGACAGCCGTTGAGGAGATCAAGCAATTCACTGACGAACATGGAATTGATTGTGAGTTCCGAGTAGACGGAGCGCAATTCATTGCCACGAATGAAGCTCAAGTCGGTGCTATGGATGCCGTTATTGAAGCACTCGAGAGCGAGGGTATCAACTCTTGGAGGAAGCAACCTCTGGATGAGGCACGAGCGTCATCAGGCACTTCAATGTTACGAGAGTCTTATTTTTCACCGGTCGCCGGTAGCCTGCAGCCTGCCCTCCTCGTTCGCGGATTGGCTCGAGTCGCACGAAACAAAGGAGTGAGGATATTTGAAAAAACGCCGATGACTTCCTTGATTGACAAGAACGAGGCTCCAAAAGTAGTCACTCAGTTCGGAGAGGTCACAGCCAAGAAAGTTGTGTTGGCAATGAACGCATGGATGGCGTCATCATTCAAGCAGTTTTCACGGAGCATCGTTGTTGTCTCGTCGGATATGGCCATTACGGAACCCATCCCCGAACTACTCGACGAGCTTCGGCTCAATCATGGAGCGACAATATGTGACAGCCGAACTTTCGTTCACTACTTCCATACAACTCAAGACGGACGGCTCTTGTTCGGCAAGGGTGGAAATACCTTTGCCTTTGGTTCGAAGATGATTGACACGTTCTTTGAGCCGAGTCGCTATGGTTCCCAGCTCAATGAAGCAATTCAGAGCTTCTTTCCATCGATGTCAGGAACAAAGCTCGAACAAGTATGGAATGGAGGTTCCGACCGATCCACGACGGGTTTTCCGTTCTTCGGCAACTTGAACGGCCACCCCAACATCCACTACGGCTTCGGTTATTCTGGCAATGGCGTCATTCAGTGCCGACTCGGAGGAAAGATCCTCGCCGCCCTCTGCCTCGACCAAGATGACGAATGGAGCCGTTCAGGCTTTGTCGGTGGTCCACGCGGGCAGTTTCCTCCGGAGCCATTTCGCTGGATAGGATCGCTCGCGGTCAGAAACGCGATCCGCCGAAAAGAATTAGCGGAAGACCGCGCACAGCGCCCCCGTGCTTTCGACAGCTACCTGGCTCGTTTTGCCAAATCGGCCGGCAAGACTGACCAATAAAAAATCCGGGCTCAGAACCGTCTGAGGTTGGCTCCCCAACAGATTCCAGGCCCGGATCAAATTCAATCTACTCCATCTGGGTATCTCACCCCAATCGTCTTTATGGCATGATCGTCTTCATTCCAAAAAGGCTTCTCGGCATCTTCTGTGAGCTTCAAAGATGGAATTCGTCATCTCTTTTGAGGCCTCAAATTCCCCGGCATCGGTCGTGTCCTTACATCGCTCCAACCAACCGCGTAGCACGCGGCATTTAGTGCGTTGAAAGTCGGACAACGAGCCATTCCGCAAATAGTACCCCACTTCCAAACGCCGAGTTAACTCTTCGTATCGCTGGAGATTACGTGTTGCCGTCAGTTTATCGCGTGACGCAACGGCCGACATGGCCTCGGCACGTACATACCTCATCTCTTCCAGCGTTTCCGCCGGGGGTGGATAGTAGATGAAACAACCCGCAATACTGGCGGCGACGAGCCCAAAGATAACGACCAAACCTAATACGGAACTGGGCAAATAGAGATCTAGTCGCTGCGAATCTGAAGTGTGCCTTTCAGACGAACGTGACAACCATCCTTCGAGGTCAATCCGTCGAAGCAAGAAACGATCTGCCAGTCCACAAAGGCTCATAAAAACCAGGATCGACAAAGCGATTTGTTCGTAGGCCAAAGCAGATTCGGCCAATTGATGCCGAAACATCCACTGAACATTTGGAGCCGAACTCTCGAACGGTGCACTGTAAATATCGAAGGCATGGGTATGAGGATGGTCGACTGAACCTTCAACACTCAAGGGAACTTGAATCCCGTAAGCGATCATCGTCACCGAGCCCGCGAAAACGAGCAGCAAAACGAGCGTTCGAAACCAGCCATGGTTTCGTGCCATCCAGGCCAGCAGACCCAAGTTGACACCGGTCCCCAAGGCCAGCAGGGTATACGCTGCACCAATCGAATTTCCATGCACAAACATCGATCCGATCTGCGACATGATGGTCATGGGTGTGGCATAAACCGGAACTGCTAAAACCAACATGATCATTGGCGCCCATGGGTCATTCTGCGCAAATTGGCTTTGCAGGCTTCCTACGGGGAAGATGAGGCACAACAGCAGATTTCCAGACAACGCGATCAAGTAATACAGCAGAATGGAGCCTGTCAGATACTGACAGGCCACGACAAAGACGCCAGCAATTCGCTGCCACCCGGGGGCAATCGGCGTTGTTTCCACGGGACGATCCGGGGAATCTGAAGCGAACAACCAGTCCCAACCACAGCCAAGCAACGTAACAAGCACAAGCGATGCTGTTGCAAATGCAATCACAATGATCGGAGTGGACAAGGTCAATCCATAAAGTAGCGAGAGCGGATTGAACAATGGCGCCGTGAGTGCGAATGCAAGAATCGCACCTGTCGACACGCCGGCACGTCGCATCTCGTAAGCGATCGGGATTACACCCAGCGAGCACACAGGCAAAAGCATCCCCAAGGCCCAGGACTGTGGAATACTACGCCAAGTCCCGTTCCCAAAAATGCGCCGCGTCCCCTCTGCGTGTAACATGTGCCGGAACACTCCGGCCAATAGAACACCGATAAGCAACGTCGGCGCACCCTCTAAGGTCGCCTGAATGAGCCGAAGCAACATGCCGAAAAAAAGCGCCGTCATGGTTGCGTTTCCTGGTTCGCCGAGGAAACGACCTCAACCTTTCCTTGCAAGACAGTGATTGCATCCTGAACGTTTTGCTCAACTTCCGAAAACTCAACACCTTCATCGTCGCCGTGGAAAAGTGCATCCACCTTGCCAAACGAGTCCATCAGGTTATCCGACGCCTCCTTGACTTGGTTCCAATCAGCTTCACTCATGTCGGTTTGGGCAGCCGCGTCAGGCAACTGCCCGACAAGGTGACCGATCTCATGGAGTGGATCGTGTGCTTCATCTTTGTTGTCGGCATCAAACGCAGACTTGATGGCATCGCGATGCTCACAGATTTGGGTGACCAATACATCGTATGACGCACTTGGCCCCGAATGATCGTGGTTGTGACCATTATGATCGTGGCTGTGACCATGTTCTGCATGCTCCGGATCGCCTGCATTGGAGCAGCCCATGATGAAAAGACAGAGAGAGAACATACAAATGTAGAACAGTGATCGCTTCATTTCGTTGGTCCTTATCTTTTGGCGAAAAAATGAACGCATTCTTTTTGAATTAGAGACAGACGAGAGTTAAAGCTCTCATCCATGAACTGGAATTGGCTCGGATTGAAGTAATTCATCGACGAGTGCATCGATAGAATCAGAATCCGTCTCCAGCCGTACTGACATCACGGGTTTTGCAACAGCTTGAACATCATCAGGAGTCACAAAGGCCCGATTTTCCAGATAGGCATGGGCTTGAGCGAGCGATTGCCAGGTAAGCAATCCACGCGGACTCATCCCCAGAGTGATTCTAGGGTCATTACGAGTCTGATGCCCCAACGCGAGCAGGTACTTCCGAACCGCATCAGACAGTTCGACGTTTGAAACCTCATCCTGCAATCGCTGCAAGGTATTGAGGTCCAACACCGTCGCAATATCGCTACGATCCAATCGTGAATTTCCGACTGCTGTGGCGAGCATCTCATCCTCGTTCTCAGCGGCCGGATAACCAATGCTTAATTTCATGGCAAATCGATCGAGTTGCGCCTGTGGAAGTGGATACGCACCATGACTATCAAGCGGGTTCTGCGTCGCAATCACGAAGAACGTAGGCGATAGTCCGAAGGTTGTGTCGTCGACGGTGACTTGCCGTTCCGCCATCGCTTCAAAGAGTGCACTCTGAGCTCGTGGCGTAGATCGATTGATCTCATCAGCAAGCAGGATGTCAGAAAAGACGGGCCCCTTCCGGAATTCAAATTCACGAGTCTTCTGATTGAAAATATTGAATCCTGTCACATCGCTTGGCATCAGATCAGGCGTGCATTGAATGCGAGCAAAGCTGCCCGCAATCGCTTTTGCAACGGCCTTTGCCAACGTCGTTTTGCCGAGTCCCGGTTTATCTTCCAGCAGCAGATGCCCACGAGCCAACAGACATGCCATGACAAGTTCAATGATATCGGACTTACCGACGAGCACGGTGTTCAACGTATCTCGAAGATTCTGAATGATCTTCTTGGTATCTGCAGTCAACTCAGTCGAATCTGATGCAGCCACGGATAACCTCACGGTATTATTTTCGTCTTTGGTTTATTTGGATTCGGCAGCCAAAGTGGCAATCACAATGGCAAAGAGTGGTGACAGATCTTTCATCGACTGCGCATCGCTGGACAATGCTCAGGGGTCACATCCTAGTGCGTTGGCCCAGTTATCAGAATTCCATAGACATTGGCTTGCGATTTACGAGGCCCACCCTTCGCTCTGTGGAACCGAGAATGGCTGCTTACAAACGAACCTACCGCCTCAAATCACTACAACACACAAACGCGAAGGCAAACGGGCAGTTCTTCAAAAGCAGCCATGAACACTTAGCTGGAGACAGGCGGTGCGCGGGCAAGATGCAACGCGTTAAGAGGGAAAGCCACACGCAGAGGTTGGCCATCACTGATCAGTTCGAAACGGTTCACAAGAGGCAACTCAACACACACATCAGCCTGAAATTGTGCCTGAGCAAGAAATTTACAAATGAGGCAATCGTGAAAATCCGCGTCAGATTCCGTTGGATCCGGTGTGGCATGTTGATGGCAGTAAGCACACGCATGCCCTTGATCCGAGATATGATTGGTACTCAGAAGAATGTGCAAACCCTGCCCAAACACTGAGACCGTAGCGAAGACGCTCAGTGCGACAAAGCCGATCGGATTCCAACGTGAAGACAATCTAATGTTCCAAACCATGATCAACTAACGGAAAAAAAGGTGCCACCGACGACTGCGATTCTAGGTAGGGGCATGAAAATCGTCAACTAGCTGATCCTCACAGCGACACCCAGTCAATCCAGGACGGTGCCAAAATTGCAAACCCTTGAATCGATCCTCACCCATAACAAAGAATTAACATTCCTTTCTCCGCTCGGTACCTGTTCCGTGTAAAGACGGCGTGAATTCAATCGCGAAAATCGACGCGAAGTGATGTCCAGCGCAAAGCCGATTCGACGCACCCAAGAAACCGCTCAAACCAGGGCAAACAGTCGGCTGGTGCGATGCTCTGCAACACAAAAAAACGCGATGGCAAAATAGGCCCGGAGGGACTCGAACCCCCGACCAAGGGATTATGAGTCCCCTGCTCTAACCAACTGAGCTACGGGCCCGAAGGCCATGTTTATTTGCCAATCCAAATACGGCGATTGGGTCAAACCACAATGTCGACTGACCCAGGATCGCCTCAAACAACAAAATTGCCAATAGAAATTGGTTGCTACCCCGCTGTCTCCTCGCGCCGCAAGGAGCAAGGTTACGGTAGCTCATTCTAACAAGGAGAAGAAACAGACAAAACCACACCCGATTTCCCCGTTGTCGTCTCAAGAACCCGTTGTCGTCTCAAGAAAAGGTACCCTGCCAACAGAAAACAAAGAGCTTCCGAGAAAACAGCGATACGATCACTGGATCGCGATCAAAACCATCCTGGCAGGTGAACTACCGCGTGCAAGACGCTCAGACGGATTCCACAGCGGGAATGATGACATCGGCATCGATTGTTTCATTGGCGGATGCTTCCCACTCTCGAAAGAGATCGAGATCCTTACGCACTGAACTCACAATCCAGGCCAGGAGGGTCACATCGTCCAGCAAGCCAAGAACCGGTACGACATCAGGAGAAAGATCGAGAGGCCAAACAAAATACAAAAGACCACTCACGACGAGAGCAAGGCTGGTCATTGGAAACCGCCGATATTGGCCGGAGAGAATCCCTCGCACAAGACGCAGCAAAGTCTTGAGATCGGACGCAAAGCGGGCCAACCTTTTGTCTCCCTTCAGGACATCAGCTCGAGCAGATGCATCCTGATAAAGACCTCGCAATTTTTTGGCGTCACGCAGATACTCATCTGCCCGCGAAGTCGCTCGCTGATAGGCTCGACTATTTTGCACCTTGGTCATTTGACACCTCATCTTTTTGCGATTAGTCAGTTATTCGCCTAATTATCGCGATCTTGGAAAAAAAAGCGACTTTTTGATTCCTTCCGATTGGACCACCTACTGGAGAAGCTTCTTTTCCAGGCGGCGAAGTCGCAACCATTTCCCCATGCAGATGATCTCCTGCCCCGCTCGACACTCAGTCAGCGATACGCCCCGACCCGCGGTGGCAGTCTTCGCGATTACTTTTGCTCGGGCAGCCAAGTGAGCGGGAATCGCGCGAATGAGATTCCCTCGTAGGGAGTATCCTCACCCGCCTCATAGAGACAGACAACAGATCGATCGGGCAACACGTTGAGACACGAATAGGCAGCAGGGCCCGGATGCAGCACGCGCTCAAACGGCCATGTCTTTCCTTCGTCCCGACTGACACGCACCGTCAACGATTCACGTTTCGAGCGTGAGGCAGGGTTGGAGAATAACAAAGGTGGCCGACGAAAGTTGTCATTTGCAAACTTGATGAGACTTGCCTGACAGGTTGGTTCGATCAACGTTTCGTCAAACTCGACTTGCTCCCAGCTCTTTCCTCCATCTTTGCTGATGGCGACAATTCTTTTAAATCCGAGATCATCGCGGTCACCTTCGCGCGCCCAATCATTACGGCAATTGACGAGCAGGCGACCATCTTCGAGTTCAACGACTTGACACTCGTCACTGTAATCGGAGACAGAACCACCAAGCTCCCACGTCTCACCATGATCGTCGCTATAAAACATATGGGCCATTTTAATGGACTTGCCGTTCTTCACCTCACGATGGTCACAGGGAATCACCAGTCGGCCGCGGTAGCGTCCACGTGTTAGCTGGATTCCGATCCCCGGTCCTGTGGCATACCAACTCCATCCTTTCGGTTTCACATCGGCCGTGATTTCACGAGGCGTTGACCAGCTATCCCCTTCGTCATCGCTGTACATCACGAACACGTCGTCGTTGTCACGACAGAAGGGCAACCAGATGCGACCGTTTGTCTGGTCTACAACTGGACAAGGATTACCAATCGTAATCTTCTTGTCGCCACCCTCTTCGTAAATCAATCTCAGGTCGCTCCAAGTGTTTCCGAAATCATCACTTTGCTTCATGACGAGATCGAGATCCCCATGATCGCGGCGACTGGTTTTGCGTCCTTCGCAGAAAGCAAGCAGGCGACCGCGTTGCGTCACCAGCAAGGCAGGAATTCGGAACGTGTGGTAACCTTCCTGGCCTTTATGAAACAAACGCTGTGTTTGCAACTCATTCGGAGCATTCTGAGTCAGAGTTCGAGCGTTCTCGACAAAACCAGCAGGCCGCACATTCGCTCCATTCGTCTGGTTACCGTCTCCAAGATCTTCTCGCATCTCATCCAGATAACCCTGCATGCTCGCAACTACTTCAGGGTTCTGTGCCGCCACATTCTTCGTTTCCCCAATATCATCGAGGAGGTGATAAAGCTCAGGTTCGGCCAACTTGCCATCGTTATTTCGTCGAGGTCGATGGCGAACATATAACTTCCAGGGTCCACTGCGAACAGCATTCAGATGATCTCGAAAGTAATAATAGAAACGTTCATGCGGCGATGCTTCAGTATCGCCGGTGAGTAAACCACTGATATCCTTGCCGTCGATGCGGCGATCTTGTGGAAGCTCCTGACCCGCCAAGGTCGCAAACGTTGGAAGCAGGTCGAACGTAACAGCCATTTCATCCGACGAACTATTCGGCGGGATCTTGCCGGGCCAACGAACGACGCAGCAAACCCGATGCCCGCCTTCCCACGTTGTTCCCTTTCCGCCACGGAATGGAGTATTTACGGCTCCATGATTGAGTGCTCCACCATTGTCCGAGGTAAAGATCACGAAGGTATCATTATCAATCTCCAACTCTTTCAATCGTTTCAAGATTTCACCGGTCGACCAATCAATCTCCTCCACCGTATCGCCCCACGCACCATTCTTCGACTGCTCAGCAAATCGATTTGTCGAATACTGAGGCCAATGCGGCATGGAATGTGGCAGGTAAAGAAAGAAGGGTTGATCACGATTCGCGTCGATGAACTCCAAGGCTTTGTCGGTATAGCGTTGGGTCAGGTAACGCTGATCAGGCTCCAACTCAACAACCGTCTCATTCTCCAAAAGCGGTGTCGGCGGATAGACGGTGACCGGCCGATCCAGCTTCCCCATATCGTTGGAAAACGGAATACCAAAATACGAGTCAAAGCCATGGCGAGTTGGTAAGAACACCGGTTGATCACCTAGATGCCACTTGCCCACGATCGCGGTTGCATAACCGGCCTGCTTGAGCATTTCCGCCATCGTGAGTTCGTCAGTATTTAATCCTCGTTGATTCCCCGGAAAGAGCACCCAGCCGCCTTTTTCGTTCTGATCAAGCCCGACACGCTTGGGATAGCAACCCGTCATTAACGAGGATCGGGACGGAGTGCAAACCCCGCTGGTTGAATAAAAGCTTGTCAACTTCATACCTTCGGCAGCCATGCGATCAATATTCGGCGTCCGATGCTTTGTCGACCCGAATGCCCCGATGTCGGCGTAACCCAAGTCATCACAGAAAATGATAATGAAGTTCGGTTGACGGGCAGACACTGGAGATTGTGTAAGCCCAACAATAACCAAAACCAAAGGAATGAAAAAACGGGTTATGGAAGTCGTTCGTTTCATGTTCAAGATCGATTCGTCTTTCTTTTTTGAATAGCCAGCTCTTCATCGAAGAGCCTGTAGTATATCCGCAATTTGTTAACGATTCTAATTCTCGAGATTTGCTGATATCCCTCGACGAAATCTCTCCCCGTGTGGAATCAGGCTATTGCCTTACAACCTTTCCCATGCCCTCATCAGGAGTTAGATTGTTGGGATGGATACCTCACCTATTATTGAGCAATTACGCGAACTGCAAATTCTTCGCGTTCTTTGGTGTGACAATTCGAACATCATCCGCACGAAAGGGGTTTTCCTGCCGCCGATGTTCGAGAATGAGTCGGATCCGAACGCAATCATCGACCGGATCAATCGCGCCGTCACGATTACGGCGGCCTCACAGTCACTCCCGGCAATTCGAGACGAGCCGGTGCTCTCAACTGGTCTCGCACCTGTCCTGGACATTCGATTGGTCCCGGCCTGGGAAACATTCTCCGTATGCCCACAAACGCCGCGCATCGGCACCGTGATTGGAGACATGGTGCTGAAGGCTCATCCGTGGGTTCACTGCCCTCGCCATTTCCTGGCACGAATGCAACAGCAGATGGAAGCCCGTGGACTTCATGTTGAACTCGGGTTCGAGCTGGAATTCTATCTCTTTCACCAAGAACGCGATGGCAAGGGTGAGCTTGTACCGGTCGATCAATGTCTCTACGGAGCGTCGTTAGCGGCTCAAAAAAGTCAGTCTGTAATCAGCGACATGCTAGACGCATTGTGGTCAGAGGGGATCCCAGTCGCACAATACAATCCAGAGACAGGACCCGGGCAACATGAAATCTCCTTTGTTCACGACGCTCCGATAACCACGGCAGATCGCATTGTAAAAGCGCGTGAATCGATTCATGCGACCGCTTTGAAACATGAACTGATCGCATCCTTCGTCCCCATGCTCTACGACGAAGCGACAGGCAATGGTATGCACACTCATTTCAGTCTCTGGTCCGATGGCAAGAACCTGCTGTCTGATTCCGACAGCCGATGGGGAATTTCAGAAACGGCAGAACATTTCACAGCGGGAGTGCTTGAACATCTACCGGCTTTAATGGCAATCAGCACCCCAAGTGTTAATTCATTCCACCGCATTCAACCGCATGAATGGAGTGGTGCCTTTCAGGCATGGGGAGTCGAAAATAAGGAAGCCGCGTTAAGAATGATTCGCGACACTCACGACAATCAAGTCACCCACATCGAACTCAAGACAGTTGATTGTGCGGCGAATCCCTACCTTGCCTTCGGCGGAATCCTGGCAACGGGCATGGATGGAATTGAACGCCAGCTTGCCTTACCCGATCCCGTAGAGGTCGACCCAGGTAATCTGACGGATGCAGAACGCGTTGAGCGGGGCATCCGACGACTGCCGACATCCTTGGATGCGGCAATTGAGCGATTCAAGTCGGATACCAGTCTGAAGCAAGCGATGGGCTCCGATCAGGCAAAGGTTTATGCCCAAATACGGGAGGCAGAATTCGCCATCATGCAAGGAATGAGTCTGGCAGAAGAAGCACAGCAATTGCTGGAGCGTTTCTAATTGTGACTCGAATGCCGGTTGCCTCACCGTCGCAAATCAGCTTATCTTTACTCCCGTGCAATTATCGTTGAGAGCAAACGTTCGCCAGTGCGAGGGCAACTCGAGCAGGAGATCCTATTTTGGAGACCAAACAAATTCAAGAAGCGATTGCAGTGCTTGAACAGATCGCGAGTGATCACGGTTTGCTATTAGGCCTCTCGCACGAAGATCGCGCTAGACTGCAACGTGCCGCCAGCAAGGTCGCTCACCCCGGTCGATCAGCCCGCCGCCAACTCAACCATGCGAAGCGTCAGCAGCGTCGCGAGACGGCCCAACGTCGCCAGGCAGCGGATGACATGCTCCTAGAACAAACAGGAATCCGCAAGCAGCAACGAATCACCAATGCGTCCCCTCCTCGTCCATTTCCCGAACTGCCCTCCTTGCCGGATGGAGAATCCAAGTCACCAGGTGAACTCAACGACGCCCGCAACTGCTACATCTGCAAACAGGACTACAAGGAGTTACACAGCTTTTATGACTCCATGTGCCCTCGATGTGCGGAGCTGAACTGGACGAAGCGGAACCAGAGCGCTGATCTATCCGGGCGTTATGCGATGATCACAGGAGGCCGCGTCAAGATTGGCTATCAGGCAGCACTTAAACTCCTGCGTGCGGGAGCTCATACGATCGTCACGACTCGATTCCCAGTTGATGCGGTGAAACGGTTCAATGAGGAACAAGACTCAGAGCAATGGATCGATCGTTTACAGGTACATGGCATTGATTTTCGACACACGCCGAGTGTGGAAGCGCTCGCAGACCATCTGACACAAACGATCCCGCAACTCGACTTCTTATTGAACAATGCATGTC
>Ga0163179_10000204_pt1 | contig 41415 bp, 40 predicted proteins | sample AtlANTMetagenome_FD_109643 | JGI IMG/M metagenome (GOLD analysis project Ga0163179, IMG submission 109643) | Marine eukaryotic phytoplankton communities from the Atlantic Ocean - Atlantic ANT 2 Metagenome | ecosystem: Environmental > Aquatic > Marine > Oceanic | place: North Atlantic Ocean... | reverse complement strand
TGACCGTAAACGACTGCGGACAGACCGGTCACAAGACACATCGCGTAGACCGAACCTCGATACCAGTAGGCAGGCTTTCTTGAGAAGAACGACAACAGGTCCGAGATGATTCCCCATGCGGGAAGAATCAGGATGTACACCTCGGGATGCCCAAAGATCCAGAACAGATGCTGGAACAGGATTGGGTCGCCCGCACCTTCTCCAGCCATCGCGCCTGCAATGAAGAACTCTGTGCCGAAGTGGCGATCCATCAGAAGCAGTAGGCCAGCGGAACCGAGAACCGGAACGAAGAGCACATTGAGAATGGAGGTCAGCCATAGACCCCATACGGTCAGTGGCATCCGCATCCAGGTCATGCCGGGTGCGCGTAGTCGAATGACTGTAGCGATGTAGTTGATACCACCCATGATGGTACCGACACCCGTCACAAAAATACCGGCTATTAATAAACTCTGGCCCCATCCATATGAACCGACATTTGTCGATAATGGGGCATAGGTGGTCCACCCCGCACTACCTGCACCTAGCGGCGCTGCAAACCCCACCATGACGAGCACGCCAGATAGGAAGAAAGCATGAAAGGAGTACATGTTCAACTTCGGGAAAGCCATGTCCCGTGCGCCGATCATCAATGGGATCGTCAGGTTACCGAAGCAGCCGATCAGGAGCGGTGTGACCGCCCAGAAAATCATGATCAGCCCATGGGTCGTGAAGATCGAGTTGTATGCTGATGGGCTGATCTCTCCATTAGAGGAGCTGAAGATTATCTTTCCGATCAGCGGAACTTCTTGCCCGGGATAGGCCCACTGCCAGCGAATAAGCATGGCTTCCATGCCGCCGACAAAGAGAAAGAAGAATCCTGCCCACAAGAATTGCTTTGCGATGACTTTGTGGTCAATCGAGAACACATACTTCGACAAGAAATCGGTAGGTGGCTCGTGAATCGCTTGGAGATGCTGGTGTGCATCTTCGGGTGCGTGATGTTCGCCTGAAGACATGCCTATTTCTCCTTCCAGGTCCAGCCCCATTCGGAGTCAGGGTTGAGCGCTACGTAGTTCACCTGTTCTTTGCCCTCATCGTCCACAGAGATTTCTTTCTTGTAGAGGGTCAGTGCGCGCTCAGAAGCCAACTTGCTCCAAGCGTCAAAGTCCTCTTGTTTCTGCACAATCCATGTACCCTTCATCAAGTAATGAGCGGCGCCACAGTGCTGTGCACATGAAATATCGTACTCACCTACAGAATCCTCGGCCGTGTGCGCGAGCATGTGGGTGATCATTCCTGGCATTGCATCCTGCTTCACACGGAAGTTGGGCAGTGCGAAGGAGTGGATCACATCCGTGGATGAGATTTGGACGTAGATGGTTTTGTTCTCAGGAACACGAATATCGTTGAGCGTAACGATGTCGTCGGGCGTGTTGAATTTGCCGTCGGGTCCGGCATAACGTGCGTCCCATGCCCATTGATGCGCGTTGATCTGAAGGCGGAGTGTGCCGTCAGTATTCACTGTGCCGTCTTCTTGGAAGTGCCAACCATTTGCTCGAGCGCCGTCGAAGTCCCAGAAGGCCTCATCCAAGTCTTTCATCGCGTTGTAGAACAGGTTGCCGTCCACCCACACAAAGATCACCGAGGAGAGAATTCCCGCCTTCACGATTTGCTTTCGTGCGTCTCCGTGGTCGTACTCCGCTTCGTGTCCATTGGTGTGCTTGATGTAGGCAATGGCCATCCAAGCGCACATGATCACGAACAGTATGAACGCGAAGAGTGAGGTGATGTCGATCAGCCAGTCGATTCGGTGCCCGTGCTGCGACATATCGCGCGGCATGGTGTACCAATTGGCCTCGGGTTGCACCTCTGCGTGGGCGAGCGATGGAACTACGAATAGGACCGCCGCTAGGCCAAGATGCTTTGTTCGATTCAGCAAGTGGTTCATCAACAATACCTTAGTAGGGCATGTCATCGTTATCGCTTTTCCGAATCATGTAGATGATGCCCGGAACAAGCACGAATGGGAAAACAATCATCGCGCCCAAAGTCAGGACGCGTCCGAAGCCGCCCCCGTCGTTTTGTGCACAATAAGGACACGCCCAAGCAGCCTCGGGCAGAAGAGCAAGAAAAAGGCCGAACAGCCCAATACCAAATGATAGCAAACGCTCTACCATATGAGCCTCGCAGACCCCTCTGCACAAAGCACGAAAGCGTAAAAGCCTGGAATCAGCATTGGAATCAAGGCCATTGTGCGAAGAGTGAAGGTCTCATGACCCAAATGCATGTAGTAGATCGCGACCATGTAGGCTTTGATGAGAGCGAGAGCGCACAGTCCTGTGACCAGTTCAAACCAGGTCAAAGGAAGAAAAACGATACCCACCTCGACAACTGTCAGCACGAAGAGCGCAACGAAGATCAGCCAGTATTGCTTACGCGGAACGTGAATTTCCATGCCCATCAGCGACTCCTACAGACCTGGTGGCAGGTTTGGTACCACTTCATTGAGTTTCTCGATGACATCTGTCACGAGGTATCCCGTACGGAAGGGGATGAGGTAGACAAGGGTGAACACGAGGATCCAGACCAAGTCGACAAAGTGCCAGAACAACCCAATGATCTCCATAAAGTTGTAGTCGCCGTTATCGAAGTGACCGCGATAGGCCTTAGTGAAGGTCCAAATCAGCAAGATCACACCTGTGGTCACATGCAGTCCGTGGAAGCCTGTAATCAGGTAGAAGGTGGTCGCTCGGTGCGTTTCGCCCCAATTGATACCCTCGTCAGTCAGTCCATGATGTAGCCATTCGCCAAAGCCGAGGTGGATGGGTTCGATCATGTGGCCGAGTGTGGGGAGTCCCCAATACTCTTTGTACTGACCCAGCAGGAAGAATGCGCCAAAGAAGATGGTGGTACCCAACCAGAAGAGCATCTCCTTGCGTTTATTCTCCATGCAGGCGCCGATAGCAAGCACCATCGAGACACTGGAGCAGATGAGCAGGAAGGTCAGGGCAGCTGTAAATCCAAGTCCGAATTCCGGTTCGTGGACGTACTGGCCAAGTACCGATTCCATCGCTCCGGGCACTGCAGCCTGGGCTTGGGCGAGGACGTCGCTATCCAGACCTGCATTTTGCAATCTGTGCAGCACGCCTTCGTTGACCTCGGTCTCCACAAGTGGGGTGACCGCCCAAACTTCATTTCCTGCCCGCAGGATGCCGTAGGCGAGGAGAAGTCCAGAGAAGGAGAAGCAATCGGAGAGCAAGAAGAGCCACATGCCGATCTTGCCTTGGGTCGCATGACCCATGTCTGCGTCTTCTGGCCATTGGCTCCAGTGGAGGCCATGGTGATGATCATCGTGATGGTCGTCGTGAGCTTCTTCGGTTTCAGCGTCGTCGGTATCGACATCTGCTTTTCTAAACAAGCGCGTCAGAAGACCCTCGACCTCTTCTTCCGGAAGCGGAGCGAGATTGTCGTACTCTCCGGCTTCGGCCTTCGCACGCGTCTTGCGAACAACAAGACCAATGATCAGGAGCGTAAAGAGGAAAAAGATAGGGGGCTGTACATACGCCGACTGCGGAACTTTGGGCTCAAGGTAGACCCAGTACCACGTGGACAATGCGCGTCGTTGACCGACTTCGCCACGGTCGCCATCCCAGATGTTGAAGCCGAGCGGCTCGAAGCGACCACCTTCAAACTGGACATCGCCGGCGCCCTCGGTCAACAGCGTTCTGCGAACATAGAGCGTGTAGCGTCCGTCTTCAAAGGTGACTTGACCTTGCAGGTCTTGATCGCCTTCTTCCTGAACGTTGAAAGAACCGTAGCCCTTAGCGTTGATTTCCTGCAGAACATCTGTGTCTGCACGCCACCACCAGGTGTTCACCGCACGCTTGCGGTCACCCAACATGAAGTAGGGGCGAGCCGAATCCTTCCGTTTTGCGGGAAACTGCAGCGCGATCTGATCCGGGTGGTTGGTGTCCCAGTAGATTTCCGAATCGCCGTCTTTGTATTGGGTATCGGTATCGGAACCTGTGGAGTTGGTTCGGTCATCCCATTGAATGCGGAAGGCGATTTCGGTTTCGTTGTAGGCCGCTTGTGCGTTGACCCACTCGACAGCAGGCCAGAACGTCCGTGGAGGCTCAACGATATTGGGGACCATCTGGAAACGCGAGGTTTTGACGTCACCCCAGGTTTCGTCATTGCCATCAACTGGGAGCACCTCCACTTCCATTGCGTCGATCTTATTGTCCCTGAGCTTACGCTGTGGGGGATGAAGACTCTGCACATAGTGGGTGATTTTCCAGCGCTCATCGGCCGAAAGAATATCGGCATGCGCTGGCATTGGGGTGCCATCGAGGCCGGTGGTGATGCTTCGGAAAATGTCTTTGCCTGAGAAGCCTCCACGATAGGACTCGGGCGTAGCAAGATTGGCCGGCACCATGCGTAGACTGAACCACTTGTCCTTCATGGAAGGAGCGTCCCACTGGTCGCCGTTGCCGCGTCCATTTACGCCGTGGCATTTCGAGCAGTTTTCTTGATAAAGCGTATTGCCTTCTTCAATCGACTCGGGAGTCGCACCAGGAGCTCGTGCGGAGACCACCTCGGGTACTGGCTGGATTTCAGCGGCATACTCTACAAAGTCGGGGTTGAGCGACTTGATGTACGCCACGACGTCCCAGCGTGACTTAGACGAGAGACTCGAGAAGGGGGGCATTGTCGTGCCACCAAGGCCATTCGAGATGATGTCGTACAAATCCTGGTCGGTTGGGAGTGTTCCCACCATGGTCGTCCGGATTTTGTACATGCTGTTGTTGGTAAAGGGACGGGGGCGAGGGAAGCCGCGACTTCCTCCGGGACCATCACCTTTGGCCGTTTCACCGTGGCACTGAGCACAGCGTTTTTGATAGACCTTCTCGCCGTTGACCGGGTCGCCTTTGCTTGCCTGAGCGCCAAGAGGAAGGATTAAGATCGCGAGACTGAGGAGGATTTTGTTCAAGCTACGCATGATCAATGCCCTCCTTCGTCGTCGTCGCCGCCGCCGCCATGACCCATCATGTCTTTGGCGCGGGGTTCGAATCCGGTGTAGTCATACAGAAAAGCAATCACATCCCACATATCTGCTCGGGATACGAACTTTTCCCATGCAGGCATGGAAGAATCCCAAGGTGTTCCTTCCGAGGGCAGCCCTGGGCCACCTTTGGCGACACGCCAATAGAGAAAGGCCTCTTGGAGCATTGGTAGGGTACCTTTGTCGATGAAGTTCGCTGGGCGTGGTTTCAACGCCTTTGCGTAATGCCCATCTCCAGCAAGAAGGTCGCCATGACAGAAAAAACAGTTCTCGTAGTAGACTTTCTTTCCGTTCTTTAGGTGCTCTTCGAATTTCTCAGGGTTCTTTTTTGCAAGGTATCGGATCGGCGAATCATCATTGATGATGTTGAACGTATGTGTTTCCGTGTCGCCGGGCGCTTTGACCTGCATCTCGTTGGGAGGTGCGGGATGAACGTTCCGTGGCGATGCAGGCGCGTTCCCGGATGGGATGGCGCTCTGGTAGCTCTGCCAGGCCACTGCGGAAGGGATGATGATCAGTAGGGCGAGCAGGCTCTTCTTGCGGCTCGGCGTGATCATGATGTGACGAATCGGTCGCCAGAATGACTCCAGTGCCTCATCGGAGCTTGTCACGTACAGTGCAAGCGCCACGAGGGAGACATTCATGTAGAGGCTTACGATTGAAGCGGGAGCTGCTGGCTCAAAGCCCCAGATCATGTAGAAATAGGTGGCCACGAAGAAGCAGATCACCGACCACAGCATTCCGAAGTCCCACCGAAGTAGGAAAATGAGTACACATGCTGAGAGGTAAACGAGAGCGGGATCCATATTTGGCTACTCCCCCTTCAGGTTTTCGAGGTAGTCGACAAGAGCGTTGATACCATCTGGGCTCATTCGGTCACTAAAGCCATCTAACGAGCCGGTCATGATGTCGGCGTAGCCTTCAGCGAGGGTCGCGCCAGGCTGTAGGAGGGCTTCCTTGAGTTGATCACGGTTCAGTCGGGCACCGACATCGCCGAGTCCAGGACCAGCACCTGGCGTCGTGGAGTCTAATGAGTGGCAGCCAGCGCAGTTGAACTCTTTGATGGCCTCTTCGACGGTTTCAATTTTGGGCTTGGGAGCTTCTGCGACAGCTGCTGCACCGCCGCCACCACCAGAACCACCGTTGGACTTTGCCACCGACTTGGGGCAGTACTTACTGACGATGTCTACTTCGAGGCCGTTGACCTCGGCTCCGGCAGCACCTTGATCTTGTAAGAACGCCACCAGCGCCAACATCTGACCACCATCGAGTTTGCCATCAAAGTTGGTCATGAATGCAGCGTAGCCATCCACCACGTAATCGTTGGGACGGCACATCGATTCCAAGAGGTAGTCGACGCCTGTGTAGTCGCCACCTTTCTGGTTGGCGATTGCGATTGCGCGATCGCCGACACCCGAAACATCGGGGCCACGTCCACCGGGAGCGCCGATCATGTGGCATGCCGAGCACTCGTTCTGGAACAGGACTTGGCCTGCCTCTGCCAAGTCCGATGGTTCGGCCTTGACTCCGAGCTTAATGATGGGAGGCGGCTCACCCACTTTTTGGGGCAGCATGAAGCCGATCATCGTGTAAGCGATGGATGTGAAGAGCGTAAATAGAGCGATGAACAGGTAGTTCTTCATTGTCGATAAGTACTCTTGCCACGCGCGCGATGGGCTGCTCTGATAGCAACTACGCCGTGTGGTTGGCAAACCTATAGCAAACTGGGGACCAGTTGCAACTCGTAGGAAGCCTACTTTTTGAGGAAAAAAGAAGAATCTTTTATGTCCTTTGGCGTGGTCTTCGGCTTTCTATCTTCACAATGCTCCAGGGCAGGGTGCCGTCTGTCTAAATCTATTGCTTGATACCCACTCGAACACTCCTTATAGACTCGCTGCTAGAACCCTTTCGGGGCGTAATTTAAATTGCGTGCGCGCGATGCGCGGGAGAACCCCATACATGGAAATCCAGAAGACGCAGAAACGTGCTTCCAGACTCGCATGGATGAAATCGAGAAACTTCATCCACTTGGCAATTGGAATCACTCTTCTCATTGTCTATTTTACGGCTTCGACAGCATGGGCAGGTACCCGCCCAATTGGTGATGTCGGGACTCCGGAATATCGCAACCCGTTTGGGGAAGACAGTTGGATTACGCCGCGGGTTGTCGTCTGGGTATTGGCGCAGCTCCATTTGCTCTTTGCGGCATTCGTTCTTGCTGTTCCGATGTTCGCGGTGATCATCGAGATTATCGGCATCACAAATCAGAAGAAAGACCCCGCGAAAGCCAAACAGTATGACGACTTGGCCCACGAGTTTACCCGTCTGTTGGGTACCGCGTTTTCGGTCACCTCAATCATCGGTGCCATCTTTACATTCACCTGTATTGGCTTCTATCCAAAGGTCTTCAACTACCTCGTCGATGTCTTCGGGCCTTCGATGTACATCTACGCATTTGTCTTCTTTGGCGAATCGTTCAGTCTATACCTCTACTATTATGGCTGGGATAAATTCAAGAACCGGTGGTTGCATGCAGGCATGGGCCTAGCGCTGAACTTCTTCGGTATCGTCTTGATGGTTATCGCCAACTCCTGGACCACCTACGCGATGGCGCCTCCTAAGGTCATCGACGAGGAAACAGGTGAGGCTACTGGCGAATTGTATACGGGCTGGCAGGCTTTCTGGGGCCACGACATGCCCGCGTTTCGCATCCTGGCCTTCTTCGGCGCGGCGTTGTTGATTGGTTGGGGTATCTACAAGCTCGTTCGCTATAAGAAAGGCAAAGGCTTTCTTATCGGTGGTGTGGTGTTGGGTGCGATTACCTATGGCCTCTCCTCGTTGCCAACGGGTCACAACTACCTTCTGCACCCGATCAATGTGCACCGGATTATCGCAAACCTCTGTATGGGTGGTTCTGTTGCGGCGGCGTATGCAGCGTACAAGTTCCTATCTGCGAAAACAGATGCGGAACGCGCTCACTATGATTGGATGGGCTACATCGGCAATATGGTGGCGATCTTCGCCCTCTTGCCGCTACCGTTTGCGGGCTATTATTTAGGCCTCGAAATCTACAACTACGATCAGTCTCTCGGCATCTACATGATGGGCGGGATCTTGTCGTGGCTGTTTATTATGCAGGCTGTATTGATCGGCGCTTTGTTCTTTGCAGCCAACTACTACCTCTGGGTGGGAATGGATCGCATCGAAGGTTCGGAGCGGTACCGTGGCTGGATCAAGTTCATGCTCGTCATTGTGACGATTTGTGTGTTGATCTGGGCGACACCGAAGAGCTTGATTCTGACATCCGCTGAGATCGACACGATGGGAGGTATCAACCATCCGACCTTCTCAAGCTTCGGTGTCATGAGCGCCAAGAATACGGGCGTGAATCTTCTGATTCTCACCACGTTCCTGTCCTTTGTTATCTACAAACGGGGCAACAAGGTCGCATCGGATCTGCCTTCGACGCCACGCCACTGGGGCATCATGGCGGGTGTGTCCATTGCAACTGTGTATGCGGGACTTGCTAAGCTGCCTGGCTTTGTGCCGGAATGGCTCCAGTTGGTTCCAAGTCCACTGAAGTTTGCGGGTGACCAGTCTGGTTTTTATACCGCTATTCTGTTGGTTGGCGTACTGTCTGGGTTCATCGTTTCGCAAATCCGACAGCGTGTCTGGACTTCTGAGGTCTCGATTGCGAGCCTTGGTAATGTGGTCCAAGCTTTGGCCTTCGGTGTGGCTACTGCGGTGGTTGTATTCGTCGGAATCGGTGGATATCTCCAGTCGTTGTGGTTCGAATCGACGGCCCGGGTGATGATGTCTCCATTCCAGGTCTATGCGGTCATCGCGGCGATGATTGTTGTGCTTACAGCCGACTCCATCATGTTTAACAAGGCCAATGGCGGCAAAGAGATCGGTCGTATTCGGTGGGGTCAGGTGCCTCGTCGTGCTCAGTACGCATTGTTCTTCTTGGCGGTGTCGTTCACGTGGCTCATGGCCTTGATGGGCTTTGTGCGCTCCTCGCTGCGCAAGCATTTCCATATCTACGAAGTGATGCCCGATACCTCTGCGCACGCGTCTACCCCAAGTGTGGGCTACGCGACTGTGGTGGTGACTGTCACCGTAATGATCTTCTTCTTCTTGGTCAGTATGGTCATTTGGATTGCGAATCTGTCCAAGCATGACCATGACGATCACGGCGATGGGGACGCAGCAGCCAACCCGGCCAAATAGGCCTCGGTAGAAACCGATGTTGAAGAACGCATATCAACGTGCAGCCGTAGGCTACTTGGTCTATGGCTGTGTGTATATGGGCGGGGCGATCGCGGAGATACTCGCCGATGAAAGCCGCCAGAAGAGCTTCTTTGGTGGGACGGTCCCATGGTGGGCGTTTTATGTGGTCGGCGCATTGCTGATCGCGTTGATGCCGGTGTTGGTTTGGAAGCGCTACAAGTGGCTCACACGAATCTTGGCCTTTGGGCCGGCCGGCAAAGCGATCACCTTGTTCTGGCTGATGGGGAAAGACTTGCGGGAAGGTGGAGGCTTAGATGCCTATTCCTTAGTGTTCGCGGTCGTAGCTGTGACGTCGGCTTGCTTGCTCGCCTATGCAGGGTGGACAGACAATGAAGGCGCATCACCGAATGATGCTGATTCCCTGCAGGATACGGCTACTTAGAGCCGAAAGTCATACACGACGGAACCCCTCGGTGCTGGAGGAGTGCCTATGGCTTTGTGGTGGATAGATGCCTGCTGAACTCGGCCGGTTTGTTCAGCATCGAGCAGTGGTCCTGAAGTGCTTGCTCGCTTTAAGTAAGGAACCCCCGGCCTCCGTATAGGAGACAGGGGGCACCCGAGACATGCGTTGAGTATACGTTTACTTGGCGCGGAGTGCAACGTCCTCATTGGTGCCCTCTGGCACATAGTGGCCAGCGGCGATCAATACGTTGCTTGGCGAGTAGCGAATCAGCGTTTGAGGGATTTTGCCCAACTCGTCTGCTTCGCTGCCTGCGTCGAGGCCGGTCCGGCCCACTGCGACACACCAGGGCTTGTTTTCGTTGAGGTATGCAATCAATACCTCATCGCTTTGACCAAGAAGCCACTGGGTGTTGACCTCAAGTCCTTTCTTCTTGGCGAATTTTGCAGCCATTTTCAAGTGGGCTTGCAAGAGCTCGTTGAGGCTGTCGCCTTCTTGGCCAATCGCGAGCAACTCGAGCTTGCGGCCGGTTTTTTCAGCCAGGCTACACGCTGCGTTGAGTGCTCCGTAAGAACGGCTGGAACCATCAAGTGCTACCAGAATCGCTTCCTCGCCTTGAATCTCAGATGAATCAATCTGACGAATCACGAGGGTATCGGTTGCGGTGCGTCGCAGAACGCGCTCGCAGACGCTTCCAACTTTCGAATCGCGAACAGCACCCTGACCGAGGGCGCCGAGAACCACCAAGTCGAATTCGCCTTCGGTAATCTCATCGACGATGACCTCGAAATTGCGGCCATCGGCATGGAGGCGTTCGAATGGTACGCCAGCTGCTTCAGCGAGCTCGTCCATGCGCTCCAAGTAGCAGTCGGAAATCAACTGTAGGCCGCGTGCAATCAGAGAGTCGTGGATCTTGCGTTGCTTCTCCAGCTCATCTTCGTCTTTGTACTCGTCAGGAAGAGTGAACTCCATCTGCTTGAATCGGATGTCATGAAGTTTGGCCGCGTAGGCGTGGCTTCCGACAAGACGGTTGACTTCAAAAGCCTTGCTCAGGTTGACCCCAAGCTCGACAGCAATGTTGGAGTGATCGGAGTTGTCAACGGGAACGTAGACGGATTTGTACATCATTTACTCTTGTTCGAAGGAGAAATTGCTGGCGGTACGCACCAAGCTTGAGATTCATTTATCGCGCTTCCTAAGTAGCTGTCAATGCTTGCATGCCTTCAAAATCAGTGTGACTAGACAGTTGTGCAAGACATTCCATCATTGCCGCCGGGGGGCCTCGGGATTTTGGCCTTTTCAGCCAGCTTTTCGCTGCTTGGTATGTTGGTGGCGTTTTTGGTGCTTTTGATCAAAAAGCGTTGGGTTGAAAGTATTTGGGCTTTTTCACCACTGCTTTTGTTGTCTTTGACAATGTTTTTTGGTCACAGTGTACCCACGTTGCATGCTGGAATATCGGTTTTATCGTTCGCCCTGATACTTCGGAATGCGTTGTTTTTTGAAGGTATCGCACGTTGGGCCTCCTTTATAGCGAGCGCTTGCTGTGCGAATGCAATTCTTATAGCGATTTGGCTTTTTTAGGTCGTTTCCGTTCCGGGCTTGCTGTGATGCGGTGGCCGGAATAGGACCGGAAAACATGTCGAACGTCAGAAACAACACACTTTTTGAGCGCCTCGCTGGCAGCCCATGGTTTTGGACGGCTTGGGTGGTAGTTATCGCGGCTTTTCCGATCATTCGTGCAATGCGTGCGACTGTGCCAGATCCGCTACCGATCTATAAGCAGTTGCCCGAGTTCACTTTTCTGGACCAGTATGGCGAGATCTATGGGAATCAGGCGATTGCGCCTGATGACCAGACGGGGAGGCAGTCGCTCCGGAACAAAGTGTGGGTGGCAAACTTCATCTTCACGCGATGCACGACGGTTTGTCCGATTTTCACCAAGGAAATGTTTGAGATCCAGACGCGCACCAAGCAGTTGATTGATGCTTTCCATATGGTGAGTTTTACGGTTGACCCGGAGTATGACTCCCCCGAAGTTCTGCTTGCCTATGCAAAGAAGAATCGTGTGAGTCCTCGGATGTGGTCATTTCTGACCGGCGATTTGGAGCAGATCAAAAGTACGGTCGTGGAGGGTTTTCATATTCATATGGCTGCGGGAGATGGTGCGACAGGCGACCATTCTTCATTGATGCATGGCTCCCACTTTGTGTTGGTGGATTACCAAAGCCGTATTCGCGGATACTACAAGTCCGATGAGAAGGGTGTGGTGGACCGCTTGTTGCGCGACGTGAATATTCTTTTGAATGTGACAGGCGACAAACTACCCGACAATGTGACGCTCAAGCCGGCGCCGTTTGGTACACCGAAGTCCATTGTTACGGTACCCACCGTAGAAGAAGAACCGGAAGTTCCGGTTGGGTCAGACGAGCCTCCTCTACAAGAGGTCGAGTAGGGCTTCTGGTGGTCGGCCGACCACAGCGCGGTCTCCGACGATCCCGATAGGTCGCTGGAGTAGTCGCGGATTTTCAGCCATGGCGTGGAGGATCACCTCAGCGCTTTCGTCACCTGTGAGACCCGCCTTTTTCGCATCGCGTGTGCGTAGGACTTCCCGAGGTTCTTTGCCGAGCTTGCTCATGAGTGACTGTAGCTCAGCGAGACTCAGCACGTCCTTTGTGTATTCCCGGTAGGTGTGAGCGACCCCGTTATCCTTCAGCAAGGCGACCGCCTTGCGACAGGTTCCTCAGGTCTTTGTGCAGATAAGTTCCATGGATGCCTCCCGGCGCATTGGAACTACTGTATCCGGTAGTTGATTGTCATGCAGCCGGGACCTTCTGGCTGGCAGTAGTAGGAGAGGACCTTGAGAAAAGCCGTTTTCTCTTTGCTTTGCAACTTTACGGCATAGGTTCTGTTCTTGGTTTCAAGAAGGTGGCTCATATAATCGTAGGTGTACCACTTCTCCAAGGCCTTGTTGATCAGTGCGCCGTCAATCGTTTTGTCCTGTTTCCACACGGGGGTTTCAGGCAGCACTGCCTCCTCGAGTGGGGTTTTTCCGATTTGCAGAGCACCTCGTGGTGCACGGAACTGGTACCGGCGGATGTAGATGTCCGCGAGATCACTGTCAGGTACCACCATTCCGAGTTCGAGTGAGAAGGGGACCCAAGCCTCTTTGTCTTCGGTAGCAAGTGTGACGAGGAGAGACCCGTCCTCTTGTGTCAGTGCAGTCTCTTGTAGTGGATAGCCCTCGCCTGTCTCACTGAAATAGGGAGCAAGGAGGATACCAGCCCCTAGAAAGAGTAGGCATGTACCGACAAAGGCCGAGATGGCGATAACGATCGCCTTGTTGGCCTTCTTCTTGGGTGCGTTTTCACTCACGAGTCGGTGGGACTTGTGCTGGCGGCTTCCTCGGCGAGTCTCGCGCGCACATTGGGACTGATGATGGGTTTAGACTTGAGGGGTTTCATCCATTTCCACATGACCCACGTCGAGTACAACAGGATCACATTCATCGAGATGAAGCCGATCCAGTGGTACCAGGGCACATTCGGGGTGCGCGTAAAGACGAGAAGTGCGCCCCAGTCAACCAGTGCCAAAAGGGCCACCTGTGACCAGAAACCGGTTTTGATGAATCCGTCAGTAGTTATGCGCATGATTCGTTTCTTTAGTCGGCGAAAGCGATGTCTTGGCTAATCGCACCGTTTGCGGCAACAACGACGGGGTGACTTGGACCGTCGCCCAGAATTTCATGCCAGGTTTTCAGTTCGTATTCGCCGGGAGGCACGTCGCCGATCGTGAAGGCACCCGTCGCGTCGGTCAGTACAGCGTACGGGGAGTCATGAACGAAGACTCGACCCACCATCCAAGAGTGGAGGTCACATTGCACATTGACCAGACCAGTCTTCTTCAGCTTGTTGGGTCGGGATTTAGCGCCCTTCTTCAACGAGCTGTTCATGATGGTGGAGTTGTTTTGAGTCAGACTCATGTTGGTGTTGTGGGTCACAGGATCGCTGTTCTTTGCGACGACCTGTCCACCTTTGTGTCCGATAGCGACGCGTGGGACAAAGTTACACTGGATGTTGTCGATTTCGACGGGAGTAGAAGAAAAGGGTTTTCCTGTTTTTACGCCGGTCAAATACACCACGACATTTTCGACTTTTCCTCCTGCCACGAGCAGTGCTCCTGATGGACGCTCAAGGGCTTCGGGGCCGCAAGTCTCTTTGTCTTGGTCGATGGGCACCAAGGCGTCCTTCTTTTCACCGCCATAGCTCACTACACCATTGATGGTGCCCGCATCGGCAACCTCGATCGCTTCGTATCCGGGGGTGGCTGCAGGCGCTCCTGCTGGACCCGCTACTGTACCGGGAGGCGGTGCATCACCTTGATTCCAGTTGCCGCCATTGGGTGGAGCACTGCAGGCGAGAAGAGGGAGGAACATCAGCAAAAGACAGTTCATGGATTTCATCGGGATTATTCCTTTTCGAGGGAGATCCGAAAGTGTATGACGCAGTCGCAGTTGGACGGTGTTTTTATACCCTTCTCCTACCTCCGTATCGCCGTTCTGGCAAGGCTTGGCTTGACTGAAGATACTGGCAGCGGTATTGGGCCGAGAGTAAGCGTGTTGATAGGGAGGATTGCTTGGCCCGCGTCGCAGTCATCGGTGGAGGTGTTTCCGGTTTGGCATGTGCCAGGGAGATCCTTGATCATACGCCAAATGCGGATTTAACCCTGCTGGAGGCGGGTGACACGTTGGGTGGTCACGTCGGTTCTCACCGCGAGGGTGGATGGGTTCTTGAGAAGGGTCCAAACGCGTTTTTAAACAAACATCCTTCGACATTGCGTCTAATTTCCAAGATGGGTTTGGAAGACGAGTTGATTACTGCCAACGAGAGAGTTCGGCGGCGGTACATTTATCGTGATGGTCGCTTACGTCGCTTTCCGGACAGTATGGCCAGCTTTCTCAATACGGATTTGCTGAGCATTAAAGCGCGTGGTCGCGTGTTGGCTGAACCCATGATCCCCGCAGCGTCTGGGCGCCGAGAGGAGAGCGTTGCTGAGTTTGCACGTCGCCGATTGGGTAGAGAGGCCGCGGGTGCATTGCTGGATCCGGTAGTAGCGGGCATTTATGCCGGCAATCCGGAGCGACTCAGTGCGGAGTCCGCGCTTCCCCAGTTGGTGGGTGTGGAGCGGGCTGGGAAGAGTCTGTTGCAGACTTTGGTGCGTTCGCGAGAAAAGGTGCCGAGTCAGGGCCAAGGTGTAAGTCCCTCGGGTGTGGGCATGCGTCGGATGGTGTCCTTCCGCGGCGGGATGGGGCGTTTGATTGAAGGCTTAGAGCGAGATTTGGCCGGATGTATTCGACGCAACAGTCCGGTCGAGCGAGTTTACCGAGACAAGAATCAGTGGGTTGTTGAAATCGGTGGGATTCAGCCGGAACGCTTGGTTGTCGATGTGGTGGTGAGTGCTCTGCCCGCCCCAGCTTCTCGGAAGATTTTTGGTGGCCTGTCCCAAGGCCTTGGCGATGCTTTGGCTGGAGTCCCAACTGCGCCGGTCGCAGTGGCGGCTTTGGGGTATCGTGAACTCAATGTGCCCCATCCGATGAACGGTTTTGGGTACCTCGTGCCCTCGTCAGAGCGCGGTAATGTGCTGGGTGTCATGTGGTCGTCGAGTATGTTCCCGGGTCATCGTGCGCCGAGAGGCCATGTGCTGTGCCGTGTTTTCTTGGGTGGGGTGCGTGACCTTGAAGTGTGTGATCGGGACGAAGACGAGTTGATCCTGCGTGCGCGTGAGCATCTGCAGTGGTCGATGGGCATTCAGGCGAAGCCAATGATTTCAGCGCTCTTCCGGCACCGCGTCGGTATTCCTCAATATGAGTTGGGTCACCGGCGACGCAAGGAAGCTGCAGAGAAAGAGCTCTTCGACCTACCGGGCCTTTTCCTCGCCGGAAATTCCTTCCACGGTGTGGGAGTAAATCCCTGTACGGCACGATCGGCGCTCGTTGCGGATCAGGTCTCCGCCTACTTGAATGCTCTTTCACCTACGGTTCAGCGAACTGAATCCACCGTAAGGGCTTAGTTTAGACCTCGATTTCGGCCCAGCGACCTCTGTGGACGGCCCATCCTTTGCACAGGGCCTTCATGAGCGTGGTGATATTGATGGCCCACCAGATTCCTGCCGCACCCCAGCCTAAGGGGAAGGCGAAGAACCAAGCGAGTGGGATGCGCAGTAGATTGAAGGGTGTGGAAAGCCAGAACACGGTTCGTGTATCTCCTGCACCGGCAAGTACCCCCTCAAAGAGCGCTTCCCAGGCCACAAAGATCTGGGAGAATGCCAGGATCTGAGCATAGAGCATGGCTTCTTTATGGACCGTGGGGTCCTCAGTGAAGAGCCCGGTCAATAATGGACCCGCACCCGCAAAAATAAGTGCTGCGGTCAGCCCGAGACCTGTAGCTAAAGGGAGCGCTTTTCGGACCACGTCTTTGGCTTTCGCCTCTTCGTTTGCGCCAAGGTAGCGCCCCACGAAAGAGGATACTGCGAGCGAGAGTCCATGGAAGCAGGGCCAGGCGATTCCTTCTAAGGCTGAAAAACCAATTCCCAGTGCCGCATTGACCTCTTTGCCCAAGGGGGACACGGAGGTTTTTAGGATGGCCCAGTAGACGAGGGTGTAGGCCATCACGCTTACGGTGACAGGGAGACCGATCCGCAGGACACGGCGGAGTTCTTTACCGCCGCGGACGTCGGACATTTTCATGCCGGTTTGTCGCCAGAGGATTGCGAATCCCACAAAGGTGGTGAGGGCACGGGTAAGATTCGAGGCCAGTGCTGCGCCCGCAATGCCCATATTCGCGTCGTAGATGAAGAAGGGCGTGAGGCCGATGTTGAGCCCGAGTGAGTAGGCGTGGAGCTTCATGGGCAGTTTGGCATTTCCCATGGCAATGAATGCTTGATCCACGAGGGGTACCAACACCAGTGGAAAAATAGTCCAGGAGAGCATGCGGAGATATTTCGCGCATTCCTCAGCAGTCTCGCCTTGGAGCCCAAGCGCACTTGCAACAAGATCGGCAGACGACACGCCGAGAACCATAAGGAGGATAGTGATACCCAATACGCCCGAGAGTCCTGCACCAAGCGACCTCCGAAGCGCAACGGGGTCATTGGCTCCTGTTGCTCGTGCAATCAGTGGGCTGGCCCCTGCAGAAAGAATCACGATTACAGCGGCGTATAAAATGATGACGAACGCTGATGCGCCTAATGCTGCTTGTGCCTCTGTGGAGACGCCTTGGATCCAGAATTGATCGACGCTGCGGTATCCGTGCGTCAACACGGCAAAGAGGATGCTGGGAACAGCAAACTTCATCAAATCCCGGGTGGTCAACTCCTGCATGTTTCCGCTATACCCTCATTCGATGTCTTCTGAGTTCTCCATCGAAAGCCGTGACGTCTTTGTTTCCCTGGCGGGAGTCTTGCTCGGACTTTTGTTGGGTTCGATGGTATGCCAGTTACTTTTGAGTCTGGTGTACGGCGGTGACATTCCAGATATCGCTTGGGTGCTGGGCGGGATGACGGTAAACCCCATCGTTTTTGGGGGATGCGCACTGTTCTTTGCGAAACTGATGACCCCGTCTTCCAGCAAAGCGTTGGGTTTTCTGAAAGCCAAACATTGGTGGCTGGTGTTGGGCGTCTTGTTGGCCGGCCTAGTGTCTCAGGCCATGTTTTTTTGGGTGCAAAGCCAAGCTGGGTCAATGGATACGGGCAGTATCGAAAAAATCACGCAGGCGAGTCAAAGTCCTGGCTTAGCCGGCGTTGGTGTCGTCTTTGCCATTGTGGTGCTTGCTCCTGTCGCGGAGGAGTTGTTTTTTCGTGGGTGGTTGTTTCATGGAGTGCAGGAAGTTTGGGGGACGACCACGGCAGTGGTGGCAACTGCACTCGCCTTTGCATTGGTGCATGCTGATCCTGCGCATGTTTTTGCGATTCTACCCTTGGCACTTTGGTTGTCTTGGATGCGGGCGGTGAGCGGCTCAATCTGGCCTTGTGTTGTGGCCCACTTCATCAACAACACGCTTTGGGTTTTCTCGGTACGTGGCGGAACTGAGCCTTCTTCTGTTCCGTTGTGGGCGGTACTTGCCAGTGTGTTGCTGTTAGCGGGCATGGTGACAATCATTGCGCGAAAAGAGCGCCGGTCTGCTATGTGAAGAGATGATGTTTCGGTGCCTCTCTATCTCTGCTGTCCTTTTGGCTTGCCAGCCAGAGTCTGTGATTACGGCGGTCGGACTGTCGGATGAGGTGGCCACTGTTGTGGTGGTGGATGTGGAGCTTGAGGGTGGAGAACACTGGCTTGAGTATGGCGTCACGCAACAGCTTGGTCTGTCCACACCGAACTGGACGGAAACCGGGGCGCACTCCATTCCACTCTTGGGTTTGCCCCAGGCGACAGATGTCTACATTCGACTCATGCGTGACAATGAGGGCCGTGTGGAAGAGGGCCCGCTCTCCGTTGTTCGGACTGGCACATTGCCAGCCTGGGTACCCTTTGTAGAGACAACGGGTGAACTGCCGGATGGGTTTGTGCTGTTGAGCGCATTAGGCGGCCCCACCACGAGTATTCTGATCGTGAATCAAGATGGGCAAGTGGTTTGGTATCGGTCGCTCGACGAAGACGTTGTTGTCACGGATGCACAATTTGCCATTGCTCCTCCCGAGCGAGATTTTGAAGTCCTCTCTTTGGTTTCGGACCAAGACTACACCGTCGATATATCGGCGATTCTGCGTTTCAACTCACGTGGAGAAATGGTGGCGTCCGTTGACACACCGATGGCTCACCACTCATTCACGCAAGGTCCTGGTGAGGACCTCAGTTGGATTGCAGCCGATGTTCGGGAAATTGATGGAATTGGACCGGTTGTAGGAGACCAGATTGTTCGTTTCAATGGCGTAGAGGCGATACCGGTTCGAAGCACATGGGATTTGTACGGCCCTCCTGATGCGGAAGAGTTGGCCTTGTATGAAGACTATCTCGAGATCGGTGAGGATTGGACCCACGCCAACCATTTGGTCTGGGATGAGGACCGCGGGCATTATCTGTTGTCGCTCCGCAACAAGCATGATGTGTTTGCGTTGTCGAAGTCGGGCACTGTGGAGATGGTTGTGGGGGACGCGCATGGTTGGAACTTTGAGCCATCCACATCGGTGATGCACGAGCAGCACGCGCCCGTCTGGGCGGGCGAAGACACCATGCTGCTGCTCAATCAAGAGAGCCGGGGAACGCGGGTCGTTGAGCTAGAGTTGGATTCGGAGTCACACACCGCGGAGGCAACCTGGAGCTATGGACTAGATGACGGCGCCAAAATGTATGTGCTGGGAAATGTTGCACGCATTCCGAGTGGTGAGACTTTGGTGAACTGGGGTAGTCGCGGTGTTGTCCAGTGGTTGGATGAGGGCAAGTCCTTGCAGTGGACGCTCGAGAGCGAGTTGGGACATTTTTTCGCTTCGGCGCGTTGGGTAGCAGATCTCTATGGACGAGAATGATTTTCCAGCTCGGCGCTGGTTGCCAGAGCATCATGAATGGTTGACGCGGCAACTTGCAGATGGGCCGGGACTACTCTGCCTGGACTGGGATGAAACATGTGCGGCCGGGGACATCGGTGAGGCGCTCATTCGCTCCCTGGATGAGAATGGAGAGGTGTGGGCCTCGTACACATCGAAGCTTGAGTCTGGAGATGTTTTAGAAGCCTTTGTGGATGCCGCTGCGGTACTGTCCGGAATGGATGTTGTAGAGGCTGCTGCGCATTGTCGAACATGTGTGGATGAGGCGATACGCGTCGGTGATGTAGCCGTAAGGCCGGAAATCCAAGACTTGATTCGTGCTGCAGAAGCTTGCAGTTGGGAGGTCTGGGTGGTGAGTGCATCGGTCCAGCCGGTGGTGGCTGCTTTTGCGTCGTTGTACGGACTCGCCTCCAATCGTGTGATTGGGATGAATCTCGCGCAGGAACAAGGGCGGTATTTGGCCTACTTGGAAGGGCCAAACTCTTATCGACAAGGCAAAGTCGACGCGATTGAGCAGTTTATCGGGCGACAACCAGATCTGGCGATTGGCGATGCGATGACCGATCTGGAAATGCTTTCTTTTTCCAAGAAAGCCCTGGTGATTGGCCCGTCCTCATCGGAGTTGCGCCGGATTGCTCATTCTATGGGTTGGCCCATACAGCCTGTCTTTGAGTCGATTTAGGGCTCGATGAGCAGGTCGACATTTTCGTCGCCCGCATGAATATTCCATTGGTTGTTACCGAAAAACCAGTTGGGATCATCTTCTGTAGGGCCGTCGCCATTTAGATCTTCATACACACGAAAAGTGGTGTGCATGGAGCCTGTGGGCACTTGAATCTCAAAGGGGCCGGGTTTGTTAATGCGGGTGGTTCCGAGGACTTTGGGGGGGCGCTGGGTGGGATCCAGAGCATCGATATGGATTTTCTTTCTGTCGGAGAATTGAAATCCTTTGATGTGTACTTTGCCAGTCACGCTGAGTGCGCCGGGATCTCCCACTTCTGCGACTTTATTTGGATTGCCTTCTTCAAAGACGAATGGATCCTCATAGGGGCCGGTCGCGTCCCCCGTGCCTTTGGTCTCTAAACTTTGGGCCTGAGCCCATCCTTGGAGGGCTTTTGCCAAGGCCTGTCCCATGATTTGGTGGCCGAGTTCGGTGGGGTGTAGGTCATCTTGGATTCCCTCTTCTCCCTCATCAAAGAACAAATCTTGGCGGCTCAAGCCGGTAGCTTTGAAGGCAGCGATCATGTCCACAAGGGGCACACCCCGACTGGAGGCAACATCTCGCATAATGCGCCTATACAAGGTCCAGGCGGGGTTCTTTTGTGCTGATTCTTCTAAGTCAAAGGGGTGTGGAAGTAAGACGAACAAGGCTTCTGCGTTGTTGTCATGAGCCACGTCAACGAGCCGATGTAGGTTGGTGGCGTAATCGTCTGCAGCCACTCTGCGCTTTCCAGAATTGATGTTTTGTCCACCGACAGACCATCCGGTTTGTCGCGCACTTTCTCGCTGACCCCTAGCGCTTAATGTAGGGTTTTTCGAAAGACGGAAGTGATAATCGAGTGCTCGGAAGAGAGCGCTTTTGCCGAGCAAGCCGCGGATTGCTTCTGTCGTGCCTGTTTCAAATGCGGCGTAGTCTTCCAGTAGTTCCTTATCGACAAAGGTGTCGAAATTGTTGTCCGACCAGAGGTTGGCGATGACGAGGACATCGGGTTGGAGTTGGAGGGCTCGCATCTCCAGCATGTTGAGGCTTTGGTACGTGGAGTAGCCAGGAATTGCAGCGGTCCATCCTTCCACTTTGGGGCCAAGTTGAGCTGCTGCAACATCGGTGAACACTCCGCCGTCTTTGACTTTGAAGCCATACACGCTCGAGTCTCCGGTGCTGAGTAGTCGTCGGATGCCACTCGGTTTTGGAATGCTGGGCTCCGGCCCCCGAAGGCCTAAGCTGTTGATGTTGATGTCGGTATCCGACTCGGTTCTTTGGCCGGGTGCGTATTCCCATAAAAGGAAGGGGTTGCCTTTCATCGTGGGTGCCCAGTCCGCTGCTGTGGGCGCCTCGACCCAACTCCCTGTTGCCGCTTCCGGATTGTTGGGGTCGTCTCGATTGAGAAAGCCATCACTTGTAAGTTGTGAAATATTTTGATGTTTTTCCAGCGTGCTCGTACAGGCTGTTCGTGCGAAAAGCTCCAAAATGCCCAGGACGAGGAACGACACGGCACAGCCCATCCAGAAGCGTTGGAAGCTTCGGGAAAATTTTGGCGAATTGGATAGGACTCGTCGCATTTCAGTCGGAAGAATAACCGGAGTGCGCATGCTTTTCTGGACTTGCGACAGAAGGAGACATTGACCCCCGTCTGATTGCCGCTATGCTTGCTGTTCGAAGGGAGACAGAATTTGTCGGATCTAAATGAAAAAGACTTGTCCGAGTTGAGCGTTCATGAGCGCGCGGAATACGTGAAGAGAATCGGCCTAACTGGCGGCATTGAGCAGCTCAGCACTATGGTTGAGTTGAGCCAAGAGGATTCCTCGCCTGCAGTGCGACTGCGGGCTGCAGAAGGCGCGTCGCATATTTTGTCGAGGCATCGCATCGGGCCAGCGCGCGACTTGCTCCCTGTGGGACGGCGACGGCAATTGCTTGACCAGTTTAGAAAAGTGGACCCGTTGAGTAACCCTGGACTGTTTCCGTTTTTGGCGTCTTTGGATTTGCCGCGTTGTCTTTCGCGTATCTTGGTGGGGCTGCGTGATCCCCGATACGACGTTCGTTTGGGGGCTGTGCTTGCTCTTCGGCGCTATTGCTGCTCGTGGTCGGTGTCTGGAGATGACCGTGTGCGCCGCAAGGTCACGGATTCGTTGACGGATGTGCGCCTGAAGCCAGACGTGGTCGCTTCGTTGGCAGAGTTGATTGGAGCGGCGGGTTGGCAGGAGTCCCGACCCAATCTGGAGAAGTTGGTGGGTCGAGATGACCAAGCCGGATTTGCAGCGGAAGCCGCGATTGAGGTGTTGGAGAGAATCTCCGACGCCGGTGGATTGATCGGGGTATGGCATTCGAATGGTCGAGATGTGGGAGAGGTGAGTGATTTGCCCACATCCGATGCTTGGTTGTGCCTGTCTGGAGAGACCGGATTTCTTTTTGTGCCCGGTGAGGGTTTAAGGAACTTCTCGTACACGGCTGTGTCGCTGACGCAGTTGCAGTTGGTGGAAGGACGGACAAAGTCCGAGTTGCTCATACGACGGTTGTGGGTGCCACCGGAAGGGGCAGCAACAGCAGGCGCAGTCATTCAAGCCGAAGGGCGGAGTTATTATCCGGCGAGCCAGGAGGGCATTTCCCGGTTTGTCGAGGACATTCAGTCCGTGAAAGGCGTACGTAAACCACAGCGGGAGCGGATGGCGGAAACCTTACGAGGCGTGATTGGCGTGGAGGGAGAAGAAGTCTTGCTCGCTGCTCAGGTTGCGCGTATGGGAGGCAAGCCGGCAGAAGCTGCAGATTTGATTCAGACTTTGATTGCGGCCACGAAGAAGCCGAAAACCGAATGGGTGTTTTTACGTGCTCAGGCCTTAATGGAGGCGGGAGAGAGCAAAGAGGGAAAGAAGTTGCTCAAGCAGTTCTTAGATAAGGCTGCGAAAAACAGCGAATATCGACCTGTGGCCGAGAAGCTTTTGAAGGGAAAATAGGGTGAGTGCGAGTACCTTCGGAACTGTAAAACACTACTGGATGCAATCGGATTGTCTTCAAGACAATCCATTGGGTGATCCTTCTCTGCGAGAGATTGCGGTCTGGACACCTGCTGGTTTTGAGGATTCAGACGCGCTCCCCACGATTCTAGTCTTACCGGCATTCACCAGTACAGGCGCTGCGTATTTGGCAAGGGGTTGGCGCAAGCCATCTCTACCGGAACGTTTGGATGTTCTGCTCAAGAATGGCATGCAGCCTGTGCGTGTCGTTATGCCGGATGTTGTGACGGCGGTGGGTGGATCCCAGTATTTGAATTCTCCTGGTATTGGTCAATATGCGACATGGGTGGCGGAAGAGCTGCCGGCATTTTTGGCCGAGCAATTTGTCGCTGGTGAACGGTGGGGTTTGACGGGCTCTTCCTCAGGTGGGTATGGCGCTTTGACCTTAGCTATGAGCTACCCCGGTCGCTTTTTTGCCATCGCCGCGCATTCGCCGGATGCTGCATTTGAGGTCTGCTATCCACCGGACTTCCCAGTGGCCGTTGAGGTTCTTAGAGATGCGGGCGGTCTATCGGCTTGGTGGGGGGATTTCCGAAACCGTGTGAGCCTGAAGAACAGCGACCACGCTGTGTTGGGTTTGGTGGGAATGTCGTGTGCGTATAGTCCCAATGTCGGTCGCTCCCCCTTGCCGTGCACCTTGCCTGTGGATTTAGATACGGGCGCGATTCGTTCAGAAGTTTTTGAGACCTGGTTAGATCATGACCCTGTGCGCCTGCTTCCTCGAAATCGCAGTGCGATACAGAGTTTGGGTGGGCTTTATTTAGATGTGGGCCGGAGGGATGAGTTTAGATTGCAGGTTGGCGCTCGTTTATTGGCAAAATCGCTCGACGAAATGGGTGTGAACTTCGAGTTTGCCCAGCATGACGGTGGGCATTTCGGGCTGAAGGCTCGTCTGGATTTATCAGTCCCTTGGCTGGCTGCGTGTCTCGCGGACCAGTCGGGTTCGTGAGAGTTTGTCCCATGGGGCCTCTCGTCCGTAATTAATGCGCCGGTAATTCGATATGAACCACCCCGTTCGACATGGGGGGCAGACGTTCTAATCGGAGCACCTGGCCGAAGCAGAATTGAGCATCGGTAAGGTTCTTTTCGAGAGATAATGTGATGATTCTTCCTGCACTGTCGGTGGAAAGACGTGCTTTTACGATCTTAGGGGCGTTGGGCCAGTAGTCCATGCAGATACGTGCGGAAGCATGTCGTTTGGCGAGTGCAACTTGAACTTCAAATTCCAAAGGTCTGTTTCGATCGGCTTCCGAAAAATTGCGTTCGGCTTCGACTAAGTTTGGATTGGGGTCTTGTTTGACGATGCTCGCCTCGATCTCCTCTGTCGTTTGGGGACCGGTGAAGCAAGAACGCATTTGCAGCGTGAAAAGAATAAGCCCCACAAGCGCGATGAGCGTGGCACCATAAAGCATCGCGTTGTTTGAATCCGATCGCATCTCGCGGGGGAGTCTATCATCGCTATTTAGATTGATCCCGCAACAAGGGCCTCAATGATGTCTAAATTCTCTGTGTTGCTGTTTTGTACCGCTTGCCAAACGCAGGGCGTGATCGAGTTGAATCCAAGTGCCGTAGGTGATTCGGCCGACTTGGTGGATACGGGTCAATCCGAACCTGTTTTTGTGACGGATTTTTCGTGGTGTATCGACTTAGAGGATGGGGTTCTAGACGGTGTGGGCTACAGTGGGAATTTGGCCTATCTGGGTAATGGTGCAGCCATCGCAAACATCGCAGAAGGATCAGAGTTCTCAGCACTTAGGGGCGAAGAGCTAATAGAGTTTCGAGGTGAAAGGGCAGTGTTGATGCGTTCTGGTACTGGCGGGGAATTGGCAGATTTCTCGGTGATTGCAACACCGTATTTTTTAGTCGAACAACCGATGTTTTCTTGGTGGCAGATTTCCGAGGTGCGTGAAGAGGGGATTTGGCTGGCTGGGGATTTGATGGATGAGGCAGGCTATGTGTTGGCGTCCTTTGAGATTCCGGTAGAGACCGGAGGGTATGTGCCGGGACGGTTTGCCCATCAGGCTCCAATTGAGGGGTTGGAAGAAATTGAAGTGGGCCAGGGGCGGGTCGGTCAGTCGGTTGGGCAATGGGTGGATCTGACGGAGTTCGTGGGGCAGGTGATTCAGTTCCGGTTTTATCAGTACACTCGCATTCCGCAGAATGCCTTCTTCACACTTCTTGATGATTTTTGCTTAGGCGCAACGGATGAGTTGGCTGGGGTAGGCGCTTTGCCGTTGGGTGAACCCGTAGATTGGGGATTTTAAAAAGAAAAAGCCCGAACACTGTGTGCCGGGCTTTCTACAGTTCCGATGTTCGCGTTCTTAGACAGCTCTTGCTGTGACGCGACTCACGGGAATGTTGGAGACGAGCGCTACGCCGCCTGCTTCTTTCTGTAGTCTGAAGTCGGCGCCACTTTTGTCGACTTCGACATAGCGAGCAATGACTTCCATGATCTCGGTTTTCATGGACTCAATCTGAGAGGGCGTCAGGTCAACCTGGTCATGCACGAGCAGGAACTTCAGTCTCGCCTTGGCCTCTTCTTTTGAGCCGTTGTCTTTGTTGAAAAATTTATTGATGAGTTCCAGCATTATGCAGCTCCTCCCGCGGACAGGCCCATCATCCGCTTCACGTTTGACCAAAATCCGCCCTTGTTGAGTGCGATGTATGGAACTTCAGGCTCGCCGCAGAGGCGTCGAGCAATTCGGCGATAGGCTTCACCGACAACGGAGTCTTCGTTATAGGCAGCGGGCGTCCCTTTATTGGCAGACACGATGACTTCCTCGTGATCTGGGACAATGCCTACGAGTGGAATGGCGAGGATCTCCATGATGTCGTCTTTGTTCATCATGTCGCCTCGTTCCACCATCTTGGCGCGGAAGCGATTGATGACAAGACGAGGCTCTGGAAGTTCAGCTGCTTCCACGAGCCCGATGATTCGGTCTGCATCACGAATGGCAGAAACCTCAGGCGTTGTCACAACGATTGCGCGGTCCGCCCCAGCGATGGAGTTCCGAAAGCCCTGTTCGATTCCTGCGGGGCAGTCGACGATGACAAAGTCATGGTCTTCTTTCAATTGAGCTACCAACTCACGCATTTGCTCTGGGTTGATCGCGTTTTTGTCCCGTGTCTGTGCTGCGGGGAGAAGAAAGAGGTTGGGGTTTCTCTTATCCTTGATCAGAGCTTGTTTGAGGCGGCACTCGCCTTCGACAACGTGCACCAAGTCGTACACGATACGGTTTTCAAGGCCGAGGATTACATCCAAGTTCCGAAGTCCGATATCGGCATCCACAACAACAACTTTGTTGCCCTTTTGAGCTAAGGCAACGCCCAAGTTCGCTGAAGTGGTTGTCTTGCCGACACCGCCTTTTCCTGAGGTGACTACGATACATTCGCTCATTGCGATCTCCTTAAATAAAAACTGCTTCTACGGTAGATGGCCCGCGTAGGGTTCGATGAGGATCTCTCCGCCTCGAACCCAAGCGATTTCGGGCACATAAGTTTTGGGGGGTCTTGAGGCGCGTTCGGGTGGAATAGCGATTTTTCGCCCAATCCGAATCTGCGGGGGTCTGAAGTCGAACGCGATAATCAAAGCACTGTCGTCACCTCGGGCACCTGCATGGCAGAGGCCCTTCAGGGCACCCATGACGAGAACGTTTCCGCCTGCGATAACTTCCGCTCCGGGATTGATGTCGCCGTAAATCACCACGTCGCCAGCGTAACGGACCTTCTGTCCAGAACGGAGGCTGCGCTTGAGCGTCAGTACCTTCTCCGTTTGACTCTCTTGGTAGAGCGTGTCGCCGTAGATGTCTTTCTCCACCACCACGATCTCTTCGACTTCCACTTCGTTTTCGTTGGGCTTGGGCGATTCGAGGATCTCATCCGTTGTGGTGTCTGCCGGGTCCTGTGGTGCCTCGATTGCCTCAGTAGCTGAGACCCGGGGGTACACTTTGAGTTTTAGTTCGCGCTCGGCGAAGCGGTTGAGCTCTTCTTGACCGCAGTACAATCCTGCAGCGTTGACGTCGAACTCGTCTTTTAGAATATGGACGAGGCGTCGGAGATCGAAAAGGTCGATGTTTCTGTCGCCTAAGTCAATTCGCGCGTCGCGTCCCCTCCAGGTTTCCATTTCACTGAAACGATTTCGGATACCCGCACGAATGGCGTCAAAGGAACAAGGATGTCCAATTTCCAGCAGAAGTACATCGTTGTCGCTAGAGATGCGAACAGCCTCGAGTGGAGGCGTAGTGTTGGGCAGCGGTAAAGCCATTTCGTTTTTTATGAGGGAGGGGAGTTGGAATGCCGACGGGGGGAATGTCGGCGAGAGGATGTGGTTTCTCTACCACGCTCTTAGAACTGGTAGCAATGAAAATCTTGTCCTGTCAAGACTTCTGTTTAGAACCTACCCCAGCAGCAGAGCCAGCGCACGTCGAAATTTCGATTTTTCCGCTTCGAAATTGAGATTTGGGGCAGTGCTAGCTTTCGACGAGCGGAAGAAGTTTTCCCGCTGAATGTAGGGCGCGCATCTCGGTAAATCCGCCGACATGGACTTCGCCTACAAAGATTTGCGGTACGGTCCGCTGTCCGGTTTGAAGAATAAGGGCCTGCCGTGCTGCGGGGTCGCCAGTGAGATCCACCTCATCAAATGTGATGTCGAGTTGGGTCAATAGTGACTTTGCAGCGGAGCAGTAGCCACAGGGACGGGCGGTATAAACGATTACCTTCTGCATAAGGTGACTCCCAAAAGCGAAACAGCCCGGCGAAAAGCCGGGCTGTAGGCTGACTGCATCGCTTGCAATCAGTATTCGGTGTAGGGCACAACGTCGAGGACATCCACGTTGTCATCGAAATCGTAGGCAACAAATTCGACGGTGTAGCCTCCGTAGCTGCAGTCAAGCCAGGTTGAGAATTCCATCCAGTCTGAGAACCAGTTGGCAGGATTGGGGCTCTCTTGGAGCAACTCGAAGGTGTCGACCCATTCACCGTAGAAGTCGTCGTAGACATCGGCGAAGACTTCAGCGACATCAAATGCGCCGTCCGGATCGATCACGTCTGCTTCGAACCACCAAATGTAGTCCCCGTAGTAGCTGTCCCAGTAGCAACCGGAATCGGCCCATTCAATAAGGGGAGGATCTTCGTAATCTACATAGGAGGGATTGTGGTTGGGGTGGGGGCTGTCATCCACGGTAATCGTGCATGCGGTGGCCAGTGGCAGAAGGGTGATGGCAGTGAGTAGTGAGCGGGTCATGTCGTCCTCCAAAGATGAATGCTGAAGTGTGGATTCGCGAAACAAGACGGGGGAGCTTTGGATTGCATTCAAACATTTTTTTTAGAAATCCTGTTCATGCGCCCAGTACAACGAATATTCTGCATCTGTGAGGTCGCGATTGGATGCTGTTCATCTGAAGAATGATGCGGTGCGGGCGATTCGAAGGGGCCATCCCTGGGTGTATGCGGATGGTGTCCACGAATCGTTGGAGCCGGGGAAATTCGTCCGATTGCTTGACCGGAAGGGTACTGAGCTTGCTTGGGCCATCTCGGATGAAGGAGGCATCGCATTGCGGGTTCTTCCGGGCCAGCCCATGGGACTCTCGGACTTTTTAGAACAGCGCTTGGCTAGGGCGGATGGAATCCGAACACGTCTCATTGCGCCCGATACCGACGCCTATCGCGTGGTGAATGCTGCAGGGGATGGATTGCCTGGAATTGTGCTGGACCGGTATGGGGGCTTGGCGGTTGTGCGCTTGTATAGTGCGGGCTGGGCTTGCCACGTACAGGCGATTGTGGATGCGGTGGCTCGATTACCTTGGGTGGAAATGGTGTATCGCCGCTATGGTGTCAAACGCGTCGATGGCCGAAAGGGGGGAGTGCTCTTGAAGGGTGGTTCTCTCCCGGAGCAGTTGGTGGTGCAGGAGCATGGTGTGCGTTTTCTCGTCCGGCCTGGCAGGGGACAAAAGACGGGCTTGTTTCTTGATCAGCGTGAGAACCGTAGGCGAGTAGGCCGGCTATCAGCAGGTCATCGGGTACTGAATCTCTTTGGTTACAACGGTGGGTTCTCGGTGTATGCCGCCTTGGGTGGAGCCGCTCGGGTCGAGACGGTGGACGTGGCCGGTGCTGCCTTGGAGGACGCCAAGGAGAACTTTCGCCTCAATGGGTTGAGTGTGGATGCGCATGCTTTTCATGCTGCGGATGTCTTTAAGTGGGATCCTGTGGGTAAGGCTGGACTTGTGGTGTGTGACCCGCCGAGCCTGACTCATGCCCAGGGAGCAGACGGTTCTGCGCGTAAAGCGTATGCGCGATTGAATTCTAAGGTTTCACGTTGGGTGACCTCGGAGGGCTTGCTTGCGACCGCCTCCTGCACCGCGAGGCTGAGCGATTCGGAATGGGATAGTGCTGTTTTTGATGGGGTTTCGGAGACTGGCCGCTGGTCCTTATTGATGCGGTGCGGGGCACCTTTGGACCATCCGGTTGCCTTGGCCCATCCGGAGGGGAGATATCTGAAATTTGCGCTACTGACGCGGCTGGCGGCTCGTTTATAGCCTACAATCACCGTGTAGATTCATAGGTGTCTTTGGTGGCTGAGTATCCCCAACATTTCGGTAATTATCTGCTGCTTGAGCATCTCGGGACGGGTGGGATGTCCCATGTGGATTTAGCGCGTCGTGCTGTGGCCGACGGTGCCTATGTGCGCTTTGTTGTGATCAAGAGAATCCACGCCAAGAATGAAGAGAGTTCAAAGCACGTTCAGATGTTTCAGGATGAGGCTCGGATTCACTCGGAGCTACACCACACCAACATTGCGCAACTGTATGACTTCGGGCAGCAGGACGACAGTTTCTACTTGGTCATGGAATATGTGCCCGGGATGGATTTGCGGAGTGTTCAGAGAAGCTTGTTGCATCGTCATCGAAAGCGCATTCCTTTGCGGATTTCGTTGAGCTTGATCGCAGAGGTGTTGGAAGGATTGTCCTATGCGCATGCGGCCGTCGATACGTTGGGCCGGCCGATGAATGTGGTGCATCGAGATGTGAATCCGCGCAATGTGATGCTTTCGGTGCGCGGAGATGTGAAGTTGATTGATTTTGGGGTTGCCAAGGCCTCCGACAAAATCGACACTACACGGACCAACGCACTCAAGGGCAAGATTGCCTACATGGCTCCTGAACAGATGGACCAGAGTCCGATTGATGGTCGGGCGGACATCTTTGCTGTGGGGTTGATGTTTCAAGAATTCATCAATGGCAGCAGCCCTTTTTCTGGCCTGAATGAAATCCAGATTATGAAATGTGTTTTAGATGGAAGATTGGGTGAACTGAACCCCAAGGGCCATCCAGAACCTGAGTTGTTGGTTGCGATTCGGGATAGGGCTCTGGCGACGGATCCAGATGATCGCTATCAGGAAGCAGCGCATTTTTTGCGAGACTTAGAACAGGCCTTGGATCCGCTTGGCGGTCGGGCGACTCGGGTGGAGTTGGCGAAGTTTATTCGGCAGGTTGATCCGGTTGTGGTGGAGCGAATTGAACGCCGCTTGGAGAGCTATCAGGCGGGTGTTCGTCCGGACGCACATTTAACGGACACCACCTCGGAGAGTATTCTGCTCGATGCCTCGATGTCGAAGACTGTGCGGGATCTGGAAGATGTCGCGAAAAATGATTCCAAGGGGCGAATGTTTTCAGCTGCATTGGTGGGTGCGCTGGGGATGCTGCTACTTCTTGGCGTTGTTGGTGGGTTGTTCTATCTACAGAAAGGAGGTGAGTCTAAAGAGGACCCTCTGGTGGAGGGCGTGGGTGGAGCCGACCCTGCGGAGTCCACCCTCTCGGAGACTGAACTCACGAATCAGGATCCCACATTGCCCCAAAGTGATGCGTCGAGTTCAACCGGAGGGAAAGAGAAACGGGAACGGGATGCACCAGACGTTGGGCCGTCCGTGTCAACAACAGTTGGACCTGTGAGTCAGGAGCCGGATATCTCCGAGGTGACTCCAAAAGCCGGGAGCGCTGACCCAACCGAGGCGGCATCCTTACCCACAGCGGAGCAGGCCGGGAAGGCCGAGGAAGCGACTATCGGGATTCCTGTAGAGCTAAGTGAGCCTGTAAAGTTCGAGGAGCCGGTTGTGGAGGAAGCGCCAAAGCCAGTGCGGAAACGGCTTCTTTTTATTACGACAGTTCCCAGCAATCTCGTGGTGGAAATGGATGGTAAGTCCTTGGGGGTCAGTCCTATGAAACCGAAGGTCGCAATCGGTTTGCATACCATTCGGGTGACAGACCCGAAAACCGGGAAGAGCAAAGAGATAGAGTATGATTTCAAACTCCGCGGTAAAAATAGCCTGACGATTTCATTGCGAGACTAATGCATGTTCCGACTGACTCTACTCTTGTTCGCTTTTGCCTCATGGGGTGAGGTTCGCGCTGCAGATGTGGTCTTACTGAAGTCCGATAGCTTGGATGCCTATTCGGAGACGGCCGAATCGGTGGTGGAGAGTTTGGATGTGCCGGTGGTTGTATATGATTTAGAAGGAGATCGTACGCGAGCATACAGCGTTGTGGCTCGTTTGAAACGACGCCCCCCTAAGGTGGTGATCGCTTTGGGAAAAAAAGCAGCATATGCAGCACATCGGAAGCTGCCCGATGTACCCATTGTGTTCGGTCAGGTGACACATCCGGAGCGCTATGGGCTGCAAGGGCCACAATTGACCGGTGTGCGTCATGAAGTCGCCATCGATGAGATTCTTTCCTATCTTCGGTTGTTTGTGCCAGATGCCAATCGAATCGGCATGTTGATTTGGCAGGGCAACCAAGATCAAAAGGTCACTGAGGCGATTCAGGGTGCACGAGAGCTCGGCTACACAGTTCGTGCCTTAAGGGTCAATAATGCCGAGGACGTTCCTGGCGCTTTTATGCGACTTCGCAGAGAGATTGATGTCTTCTGGCTGGTGCCTGATCATTTCGTTGTGACACCAGAAAATTTTCGTTTTTTGCGTGATGAAACACAGCGCCTCAAGATGCCACTGATTGCGTATACAGAGAATCTTGTCGCGGCGGGTGCGTTGATGGCAGCAGGTCCGGATCGCAAGGCGGTGGGGAAGCAATTGGCTTCTCTAGCGGTGTCTGTCTTGGACGGTGCTTCCCCTGAAGTTCTTCCAATGGTGGATCCGGATTCGATTCGGGTGGTGCTTAATCGCAGTACGCAAGAGGCCATTGCCCTGGAAATCGATGAGGCCATGCTGGGTTTTGTCGATGAAGTGCTTCAGGGCGATGAGTAGTAGCGAGTAGTCACGTGATATCACCAGGTTTTTATGTGCTGATTTGCGGGGTGGGGGTCATTGCCTACTTTTTTGCTGGCTATCATGCGCACGAGAGGGGCCGGTTGTTGAGTAAGATGTGCGCCTCTGCGGCCTTTGTATTGTGCGCAGTGGAGATGGGTGCCACGGATACGACTGCCGGGATTTTGATTCTGTTGGGGCTTGTTGCTTCTTTGGTAGGCGATTTCTTTCTGCTTCGATCAGAAACCCATTTCATGGAGGGGGTCTATTCCTTTGTTGTGGCGCACCTTCTATACGCGGCCGGGTTTGTTGCATCCGGCTTGGACTTAAGTGGGGTTGGGTTTGGTCTTGTGATCTTCGCGCCGGTGGCATGGGCGATCTGGTCATGGGTCAAACCGCATACCGGTGACATGTTTAAGCACATCACACTGTATATCTGTCTGATCTTTCTGATGACCATTCTCGCGCTGTCGGCCTGCTGGGATGATCCAGGAAAGGGACAACAGTTGCTGTTGGTATCGGCGGTCGTGTTTTGTGCCTCGGATGTGTTGGTCGCCCGCCAAAAATTTGTGCATCCACAGACGATTAACGAGGTGGTTGGGTTGCCTGTTTATTATGCAGCGCAGCTCGGCTTTGCCTTTGGGGCAGGGCTTCTTTAGAGTGGCTCGACGTCGTAAAAAGCTATGTCGGGAGCGTTGCTGAGTGCGTAGTTGAGTGCCCAAGGGCTCTCCGCCAACATGACGGGACGCTCGTGGCGGTCATGGACCACTTTGAAATCACGCCGGCTAGCAAGCCATTCTTCTGCTTTCTTCCCGCCACCGACCCAGCGTGCGACACGATACGGCAAAGACTCGATCTTAACTTGCACGCGGTATTCGTTTTTCAGACGCTCTTTGAACACTTCGAACTGCAGCATTCCTACGGCGCCCAGCCAGGGCTCTTGTAGTCCCACACCGGGCCGAGTGAAGATCTGAATCACACCCTCGTGTGCCAGTTGGGTCAGGCCGGCGTCCAGTTGCTTTCTTTTGCCGGGATCCGCCAGCATGAGTCGTGCAAAGTGTTCGGGGGCGAAGCGAGGGATGCCATTGAATCGCAGCAGCTTTCCGGACGAAATCGTATCCCCAATACGGAGTTTTCCGGGGTCGTAGAGACCGACAATATCCCCTGGCCAGGCCTCGTCGACGATGGACCGTTCTTGGGCCATGAAGCTGTGTGGTTTGGCGAGGCGTAATTTTTCTCCGGAACGCCCTATGCGGGTTTCCATGCCACGTTGAAACTTCCCGCTAACCACACGAATAAAGGCTAGTCGATCCCGATGACGTGGGTTCATATTGGCCTGAATTTTGAAAATAAAACCCGTGAAGTCGTCGTGCTCAGGTGAGAGTTCGACTTCTTGGTCGTCTTTGTCTAATGCAACACGGGCGCGCGGCGTGGCGGCATGCTCGGCCAAGAAGGACAAGAGGGGCTCGACACCAAAGTTGGTCATCGCAGAACCCCAGAAGATTGGAGAGAGTTCGCCTTTTAGGAAGGCTTCCTTGTCCCATGGGTCACCGGCCATTTCAACGAGATCGAGTTGTTCTGCGACCTCTTCATGTAGCTCAGCGCCGAGCTTGTCGACAGCGTCTGCAAAGGGCATTCTTTCGGTTTGGAGTTTCTCCTGTCCGTGTTTCCCGCCGGAGAAAAGCAGTAGTTCGCGGCTTGGTAAAAGCACTACACCTTCGAAATCTTTGCCCATTCCGACTGGCCAGCACATGGGGGCGACCTTGAGGTTGAGTGTCGAGGCTATCTCGTCGATGAGTTCCAGTGGATCGAGCCCGTTGCGGTCCAGCTTGTTCATGAAGGTGACGATGGGAAGTTTTCGCATGCGACAGACTTCAAAAAGCTTGAGGGTCCGACTCTCTACGCCTTTGGAATGGTCCACAAGCATGAGCGCGGAATCGACTGCAGCGAGGGTGCGGTAGGTGTCTTCGGAGAAGTCGGCATGGCCAGGCGTATCGAGTAGATTGAGGGCTGCGTTGTTGTACTCGAATTGAAGAACGGATGAGCTAATGGAGATGCCTCGCTCCTTCTCCATCTCCATCCAGTCGGAGATGGCATGCCGCGAGGCTTTCCTGGCTCGAACCGAGCCCGCTAAGTGAATCGCACCCGAATAGAGTAGGAGCTTTTCGGTGATCGTCGTCTTTCCCGCATCAGGGTGCGAAATAATGGCGAAGGTTCTCCGGCGTGCGGATTCTTTTGCGATGGACATGAAGGCTCCAGACGACGCGGAGATAACCGCACGGAGACCATAAGCACAGATTCCGACACACAATCCGTTGACGTGATTGTTGTCGAAGCCTTAGAGCAGTCCGTTTCCACCAAATTTTGTGAGTTGCTCTCGTAGCTCTTCTGCAGTCGCTGCGTCCCGGATGGCGGGGAGGAAATCAGATCGCAAGGTCATTCTTGCGATGTGGGCCAATAGCCAGAGTTGTTTTTGGCGTTCACTCGGCGGCGAAATCACGGTGAAAAACAGGTCCACCTGTCTGCGTCCAGGTCCTCGGAAGTCGACGGGTGTTTCGGTGGTCAGTACACCAAGTGTCGTTTGGCTAATCAAGGGAGAAGTGGCAGCCATTAGAGCCATTCCACCGGTAAGCGCGGTGCTCTGATGGCGTTCACGCTTCCAAATCGCGGTTGCGACCACATCACTGTTGCCATTGGATGTGTGGGCGAGGAGTTGGGCCATGCGAGCAAAGAGTTCTTCTTTGGAGCGTACGGAAATGCCGACGTCTATTTGGGCTTGAGCAAAGGCAGGCCCAAGATCAAAGCGTCCTGGCTGTTCTTGTAGTAGGAGCGGGAGTCTAGGGTGTACTTGATCCCGCGGCGTTTTGAGTCGCAGGATGGAACAGTGGGCGTTCTCTGCAAGGCGATGCTCAAAGGACCCAAAGAGGAGTGTGCGGAGTGCACGTTCTGGGTGGGCACCCATGACAATAAGATCGAATTGTTTGGAGATCTCTGTAATCGAGCCAAGCTTGTCGTCACTGCGCTCGATTAAACTGGTGTGTTTTGGTGTGAGCATTTCGCCAAGCTGCTGGTGATAGGCAGACATGGATTCTAGTTCGGTCGTTTCAATGGTTGTGGGGACTGTGCGGTAGAGCAGGAGTTCACCGTCCTCTTGTCGTGCAAGCTTGTCCGCGATGTGCGTGACCAAGGAATCGTAGGGACCGGGCTCTGCGAGCACGAGGATTCTGCGGAATCGTTCATGTCCTTTGTTCTTGAAAACAGCCAGATCGCACGGGGGATGATCTAACCACCAGGCCATAGGATCTCGTACGAAACGCATGTGCTCCGAGGTCTGGGGCCAGGACATGACGACCCACTGGGCTTTGGTCGCCTGGGCATGTTGAAGAAGCCCTTGTTTAGCGTTGTGCGTAATCACATCGTGGAACTCGAGTGCAACCTGGAGTTCCTGGCACACGCTCTCAGCTTCCTTCGCCATGTTGTGCATGATTTGGTCATCATCGGCGTAGTTCATGAGTTGAAGCTGTTCGGGGACCTCTTCAAGTCGAACGACCTCGAGGAGTCCTACGTCGACAAAGGAGGCGCCGAGCCGCACGAGTGGTTTTGTGTCGGTTTGGTCGCGAAAGACGGGGACGATCACACGCGGTGCCTGGTCCGTCATTTCTTCTTCGAGTTCGGCCATTTCGGTTTCACGCAGAATGCGACTCTCTCCCCAGAGATGTTGCAGTGCGCTTCCGCGCTGCACGCGTTTGCGTCCGTATGCGAAATACCAAATCGTGCCGACAAGTACGCCGGCCAAGATGCCCATTACCGCCAAGAAGCCGAGATAGAACAGGAGAACGAGCCCGCCGATGAGACCAAAGATTTGTGTCCACGGATAGAAAGGGGACCGGAAGGAGGGGCGGTACCAACTCGCGCCGCTTTCCCGCAAGATGATCAGGGCAAGGTGATTCGCCGAGAAAATGAAGATTTTGAATCCACTGGCCAGCTTGGCGAGTATGGTGAGCGGGAGAAAGGCGACGAGGCATGCGAGCAGAACCCCGGTCGCTAAGATCGCTGCCACGGGGGTTCCGTGTCGTTCGTGAAGACGGCGAAACAAATCCGGCATGAGCGAGTCACGCGCCATCGCGAATGGATACCGGCTGGTGGCCAGGATTCCAGCGTTACACATCGAAATCAGCGCGAGTACACCGATTACCGCCATGAAGCGGTACCCATTGGTGTTGAGGAATTCGCTTCCAGCAGTCGTGATGGGCGTGGTTGCATCGGGGACTGCGCCGGAGACGGGGTCAGCTGCCCAGAATGGAACATGAGCGGCTACGACGTAGGCCACCAGCATATACAGTGCCATCACACTGAGTTGCGCAGCCATCATTCCGAGGGGGAGGTTCCGATTCGGATTGCGGACTTCTTCTGCGACAGAGCAAATCTTGGTCACCCCCGAGTAGGCGACAAAGACCATTCCGGAGGCGGCAAGTAGACCAGCAATGCCCTTGGGTAGGGCAGTCTCGAAGTTGGTTCCGTCAGACTCGCTGATGCCGATGCCGCAGTAGAGCAGCAGGGCTGCAATACACAAGAAGATGATGACTTTCTGGATGCCTGCGACTTTTCCCACGCCCTTAATATTGAGCAATACCAATACCCCGAGCACGCCGAGGGCGAATAGCAGCGGCGAGAACGTGGTGAAGAGCACAAGATAGGCTCCAAGTCCGACGAGGGCGAAAGCAGTTTTCGAAGAGAGAGAAAACCATGTTCCTAGACCGGTAATGGTGCCCATCCAGGGACCCATGGAGCGATCAATGTAGATGTACGTTCCGCCAGATACCGGCATTGCAGTCGCCAGTTCGGCTTTGGTGAATACCGCAGGCATCACAATCAGGCCGGCGAGTCCAAAAGCGATACAGGCCCACGGACCGGCAATTGCCGCAGCGATGCCGGGTAGCAGGAAAGCGCCAGGCCCGAGCATGGCGCCCACCGAAATGCTGTATACCGACCAGAAACCGAGTTGTCGGTCGAGCTGTTTCGCCACGTCTAATTTCCTCTAGGTTCTTGCTTTCTCAATCAGAAATCGAATCTTAGCAAGGTCATCGGCCAAGTGGAGTTGAACTTGTGCTCAAAAATCGCTGTTTTGGGCCGAGAAGTAGGGTGTGGCGGGGTAAGTTTTGTTGTCGTGCTGCGGAGGAAGGGTCGAGATGAGGCGTGGTGCGAAAGAAGCTCTGAACAGCTTGCTCTATGCGATTGGGGCACACAAGGACCTCTTGAAGGACGAGCCAAGCAGGCTCCGGGAGCTTGCGCATCATCATTTTGTCTCAGATGGTGTAGGCAGTGAGGTTGTGGAGGCGTTTTTTGAGCCGGTCGGGTTTCCTCCACTCCAGCTGCGACATCCGGTTGTTCTCTTGGGACGTGAAAAATCTTCGCTGGTTGCCTCGGATGGACCAGTGCAGCGCTCGCGGTATTCACCATGCGGTCGCTACCTAGCGATTGCTATCGCAGGCGGTGTGGTGTTGTTGGTTGATCGTGAAACGGGTCAGCAACATCGGATCGAGGCACACCAGGGACATGTGCGCGATGTTTGCTTCTCCGTGGACGGAGAACTGCTCTTTAGCGGAGGCAAGGATGGTTGTGTTCGTGCCTGGCATGTCGCCGATGGTTCTTTAGGGGAGGCTTTGAGTGGTCATGACCAACAAGTCAACACCTTAGCTGTCAGCCCAGATGGACGGTTTTTAGCCAGTGGATCGGATGATGGTTCCATTCGGCTGTGGTCCTTAGATGGTGGTTCAGACAGGCGCCTTGTCGGTCATCCCCAGTGGGTGACTGGACTGGCGTGGATTGATTCAGAGCGTCTTGTTTCTGCATCCGCAGATTCCACATTGGGCATATGGACTGCCGGTGGCCATGCAATGAAGCCTTTGTATGGTCACATGCATGCCGTTCGGGCAGTAGCAGTCTGCCCGGAAGTGGGTCTGATTGCATCAGGTGATGCGTCCGGGACCATTCGTGTCTGGGATGCCGAGCACCAAGAAACAGTGGACGTGCTGAGTGGGCACGGGGATTCCGTCACCGACCTGGCCTTTGATCCCCAAGGCCATTTTCTATTGAGTGCGTCTGGTGATCGGAGTGTGGTGGTGTGGGATACGGTTTCCCGCGCGATTCTGGGCCGTTTTCCGGCACATCCGAGAAAGGTCCTCTCGGTGGCCTGGTCGCCTGAAGGTCAGCCGGCCAGCTTGGCCGCGGACCGCATTCATCGGGAATGGACCATGGCCGCGATTCGGCCCAATTCAAGAAAGATGGCTCATCAGGCTGGGGTACGTGCTTGTGCTTTGACGAATGATGGGCGTGTGATTTCTGCCTCCAGGGACTACACCTTGTCGGTTTGGGCCGGTCAGGACATGATTCGCTATGGCGCGTTGGAGGGGCATCAAGGTTCGGTAGAGAGTATTGAAGTCCTTCCCAGCGGAGACCGCGCTTTGTCCGTCTCCAATGATGGAATGTTGATTGTCTGGGACCTTTCCACCTATGAGGTGCTGTTTCGGATTGACTGTGAGCAGGGTCCGTTGGTGTCCTGTGCGGTGGCTCATGGTGGACGTCTGTTTTTGACGGGTGGTCGCGATGGGAGCTTTAAGATTTGGGACTCGGACACCCAAGAGAAGTGGTTCGATGTGCAGGGGCATGGCGCAAGTGTGCGCTGCTGCGTTGTACATCCCGATGGTCGTCGGGTGATTACGGGATCCTATGATTCTGTTGTGCGGGTCTGGGAGGCTCGGACTGGGCGCTTGTTGGGTTCTCTCGAGCTTCATCAGGGTTCGATTATTGACTGTGCATTGAGTGCGGGTGGCAATGAGCTTGTTGTGGCGTCGATGGATGGGACTTTGTCTTTTTGGGAGTTGGAGACCGGTGGGTTGATTGCTCAGGTTAGAGGCCATGAGGGCGGTGCAATCGCTGTTTGCAGCTTGGGTGACCAGCATGTGGTGTCCGCTGGAATGGATGGATTCTTGAGAGTCTGGGATAGCGAGTGTGCTGTATGCATCCACGAGCATCCCGTCGCGACACGACCCGCGGCCTTGGCCAGCAACGGCAATGGTTTGATCTGCGGAGATAAGCAGGGAAACCTGTGGGTCTTTGACTGGAAGGCGGAAGAGCTACGCGCGAGTGATTGGCCGAAGGGTAATCCTCGTCTCATTCAATCCGAAGATTCCAGCCAAGCTTCTTGAATCCGTAGCTTTTCCAAGCCCATTGTCGCGGCTACTGAGTCCGTGATCTTCGCTGCGGCGGTGAACTGGTCGGCGTTGTTGGCGTCGAGATAGAATTCGACTGCACCGTGGATGAGGCGCACGTAAAGCGGCGTAGTTTTGCGTTGAATGCTCGCAAGGAGACCCTCCAGGCTCTGTCCGCATGCCAATGCTAAAGCATGTGCCGGAGTGTCCAGATCAGCAGTTCGACGCGTTTGGAAGCGTTTCTTTAGGGCACGTGTACTGTCGAGTTTCCTGCGAAGATAGGGCTCGAAAGTCCGCTCTAAATCGGGGGGGAGGCGCATTAGCTGTGCATCCGTGGCTCGGGTCCCGGCGAGGCGAGAATCGCTGACTCATAGTCGGCAAGTTCGCGAAGACGTGTCTTGAATTCCTCTGTGCCAAAGAACTGCTCTGCAAGCATGAGGTAGTCGTCCTGGTGGCGGGCTTCGCTTGCCAGCAGACTGGCATAAAACTGGGCCAACTCTTCGTCGCCGCTCTCTTGAAAGGCTGTCGTTAATAACTGCATGCGTTCGTGGGAGCGTGCCTCGATAAGTCCGCAACAAATCAAGGTGTCGAGAAGCTTATTGGGCTCTTCTTTTCGAATATGTTTGACCAATTTTCCGGCATACGGTGAAGGAAGCATGCGCTGAAACTGGAACCCTCGCTTCTCAATCAGCTTGAGGACCCGCTCAAAGTGGACCAACTCTTCCCGTGCAAGCATGGAGAGGGGAGCCATCATTTCGAGTTTTTCGGGATAGCGATAGATCAGTGCCAAAGCAGTCGATGCTGCTTTTTTTTCACAGTGTGCGTGGTCGACCAATAGGGCCTCCAAGTTGGAGGTAACCTCGGTGATCCAGCTCTCACGTGTTGGGGAAGCAAGGGGTTGCATGCGTCTGGATCACATCTCAGCGTGCTTTCGTCCAGTGAAGAACGGATCTGAATGTCGTGATTGCTGAGATGTTGTGCGTTGTACTTCAAGTAAAAACAATAACTTAGATGCATTGGCATGCAGTGTGCAACGTGTGTGATTGGCCGAGTTTCTCGCGCCATTTCCAGAAACGGCAAAGCGGTCGTGAGGCCGTGACGCAAAGCCTACGGATCTCTACAAGAGATGGCCGGGCTACCAAAGGAGCACAATCATGTCACTCAAACCCACACACTTCACCCTATTTACCGGCTTGGCGCTTTTCGGCTTTACCGGTTGCGAACTTGAGACCTCCGAGTTTGACGACGGACTGACCCTTGATGAGTTTGTTCAGGTCGCGGAAAAAGGCTTGGACAGCCTGGCAGACGAGGCACCCTGCGACACGGTCGACTGCGACGACAACGATCCGACCCTCTCCGAGAGGGAGATCAAACAACTTCGCCAAGAAGCGATTCGATTGTTGCGAGAGATGGCCTCCCAAGAAGAGTGTGACCTGCAAGGCGTGCTTACAGGTCGCTATCGAGACGGTGAATTCAAATTGGTTGGCCACTGGTGGAACACCGAGGTTGCGGGCTATGCGCGCGGTATTTACGAGCGCTCAGAGACCCGTCGAGGCGGAGACTTCAAGGGTCGCTACCGGGACATGTCTGAGGGGCACGGCGCATTGCGTGGTGTCTATGCAGACCCGGGGGTTCAAGACGAACTCTTCGGTATTTTTAAGGGCACCTGGACACCGGCAGATTTTGAGGAGTCCGCCGGAAACATCCGGGGGATTTGGCATCCACTGCACGGGCCGGACAACGGCGTCATTTTCGGAGTGTGGAGTAGTTGCCTCTCCGAAATCGAACCTGCGCCAGAGCCAGTCGGGCCATCCTTGCGCGACGAACGTGGGGGATGACTGCCTACGGCGTGGGTAATCACGGCGGATGAGGGAAGAAATCCCAACCTTCAGTCAAGCTTTTCTCATCTTGCCAGGCGGGCCCTATCCGGGTCCGCCCTTTCTTTTGGCGT